>LSQX01358602.1_pt1 | contig 19414 bp, 18 predicted proteins | sample 654561 | NCBI WGS metagenome assembly LSQX01 (sample SAMN04489861, study PRJNA283612) | anaerobic digester metagenome | isolation source: 4 biogas reactors fed with cattle manure at either 37C or 55C with and... | place: Denmark: Kongens Lyngby | collected 2014
ATTGCAAAGGATATTCGCTATTGGCGCTGGAATCTATCTCCTGACCAGTAGGCAAATAAATATGGGCCGAATCGATCAGGTCGTGAAAACATCCATATCGCATGCTTCCGACACCATATCCTTCGGTATTGAGCCATCCCCCTACAGTGGCTGACACGCCACTGCTGGGGTATGAACACAAGCTGAAGCCCTTACGGTTCAGCTCTCTGTCCAATCTCAGCCAAGGCGTACCACACCAAACTTCCACCATTAGATTTTCTTCATCGATGTCAACAATGCCATTCATCCTGGTCAGGTCGATCACCATTCCGCCCTTAACAGGAACTGTATTCATATAGGCTGTGGTCGCTCCTGCCCTAGGAATCATGGGCATTTTCTCTTTAACTGCATAGTTGACAAATTCGCGGAGGTCTTCTTCACTATTCGGAAGGGCTACAATATCCGGTTTAGTATTAAACAAAGGTTTTGTCATGATAGGAGGTACGTACGCCAAATCGCGCTGGTAATAGGAAACTTCAAAATCGCTTATACTTACCTGCTGTCCCATGTTTTCGATTAGCGTTTCTATACTATTCGACACTCCTACACCTCCTATTACAATTAACTATTGTTGCGTTGATTGGAAATGGCTCAGATAGGCTGCTAATGCTGCCGGAACAGGATACATTTTGGCGGCCCTCCTGTTTTTGAGTTTGCTAATATTCAACGGGCTGCCTTTTTTCAGTTGAGCCAGCATCCATGCCGATCCATCCAGAGTTCCAATCATCTGCACACCCATAATTTTTTCGTCCTGCACAATGATACACTGATAAGTCTCATCACCCTTATACTCCAGGACTTCGAAATGTTCTCCCTCCAGGTCTTTCTGTGTCAAGCCAAATGCCAATATCGGCACTTCACCAACATAGCTAAGCAGAACGGCAAATGAACCTTCGAAAATCGAGGATTCCTGTACACAATTGGTTCCAGCTACCGTTCCCTGACGGGCTGCTGATTCCCACAGCATGTTTAGTACTTGCTTCTTGGTGAAAATATCGGTTGATTCCACACAATCGCCGCAGGCATATACGTCGTCCAGATTGGTTTTCATATGAGAATCAACTTTGATTCCTCCGGTTACCCCCAGTTCGACGCCCATATCCTTAGCTAAATCAACCACAGGCAGAACACCCACAGCCCAAATAACCATGTCGCATTTAATGCTTTGTTTATCTGTTACTACCTGTTCTACTTTCTTTTTACCCTGTACCTCTTTAACTTTTTCACTGGTCAGAACAGTAACGCCCTGCTCTTCCAATAGCTTTTCGATCTTTCGTGCGCTGGTTTCATCTAGGGACTTTGGCATAACCCAATCCATCATCTCGATCAGAGTTACATTCTTGACCCCTTTGCCCCTAAGAGCCAGAGCCGATTCCAGACCAATAGCTCCTGAGCCGATCACTACCGCGGACTTGGCTTTATAAGAACCAATTTTGTCAGCATCCTCCAGGCGTTTCATCACAAAGTTTCCTGGCAGGTCTGCTCCAGGTATACGTAAAACGATCGCTTCACTTCCTAGAGCCAATACCAGCTTTTTGTATTTGATCCGTCCTTTGTCCGTTTCTATTACTTTCTTATCAGGATCTACCTTAAGAGCACGTTCTCCCATTTTTACCTGAATATTGTTCTTCTCATAATCTTCTATTTCTTTGATAAAAATCTGTTCTCTTTCCAAATTGCCCTGCAAATAATCCGGCAACGCTCCAGCTGCATACTCACAGCAATTTTCACCGCCAATGATCAATATATTCATGTCCGGATCCAATCTTCGAGCGGAAAAAGCCGCATTATTTCCCGCAACACCATTTCCTATTACCGCTAGGTCAACCTTAGTTTGCTGCTTCTTTAAGTCAGGCATATACTCCGCTCCTTTCAGGACAGAAATTCTTGATTTATCCGTATAATTCTCAGAGCCATTTCATTTAACTGTGTCGCACTCCAGGATTTTCCCTGGATACTGCTTAGCAATCTGGCAGCGTGTTCCAGGCGACTGGATGGGGGGAATGTTTCATTCCAGCATAACCCCAACAATGCAAATACAATATCTTCCACTTGTTGATTTCCAAGGTCAGTGTCAATCAAATTCAAAATTCTAGCCTCTGCCAAGTCGGTTCGATTATCATCATTCAACTGGACAGATCTCCAGGGAGACAAATAATAGCCAAATGGGCCCGCTTGGTTCTTTTCATTGCCCTTATTCTTGCGATAATCCTGATAAAGTCCTATACAAAGGTTTAAAAAATCCTCTGGCTCCGCAATCCTAATTTTCCCCAGCCCAAATGCAGTTATGGCCTTAACATTCATGCCGGCCAGTACGGAGGCTGTATCAGATGTCCCGATAGTGAAATATTTGTCCTCCAAAAGCCCATCAGGCTCAGCAGTAACAACCACCCGACCTGATTCCAGACTTTGACTGATCATTAGTTCATAGATTGCTTCAGCTGTTTTTTCGGAGTATTCCACGGCGCTGAGGATGTCAACTCGCTCATCGGTGAATCGAATATGCACCGGCTCACTAGATCTGCCGCAAAATAGGACATGATCAAAGCCTGCATAGCGAAGTTCTGCTCCTAATCGGCCCTCGGCCTGCTGTAGCATTAATCCGCTCTCACCGAGCGTACACCAATTGAAACCTGCAGAAGCGGGAGCGCCGGTTCCGGTGACCGGGCCAGTTGATAAACCTAACATCGGATACTTATCCTTTTTTTTCAGAGACTTTTCCCATTGCTTTTTCCACAGCACATACTGAACGCTCCAACCTCCGACCAGGTCAGGTATATCCTGCAAGGAAAACTCGCTAATATTCGTTTTCTGCTTTTCCAGATCGACCAAGACGCAGCGAATGTTGTCATTTATCGAATTCATCCTACCATCCCTCCTGACGTCCTTGGAAAAAGCGAGCCCCTGCCCGGTTACGAATTTCCACGCTTACATCGGCAACATCCATGTATTTGATGGCATTTTGGGGACATACTTTTACGCAAACTGGATCCCCATCACATAAATCGCAGGTCACATAGGCGTCTTCATCACTATCGTATACAGATGCTCCTACAGGGCACATGACCCGGCAGGCACCGCAGGCAAAGCACTTTTCGGTATTACGATCTACACGACCAGATTCAAAATCAATTTTGGCACCACCCATCAGACATGCATCCACACAGATGGGTTCCGCACAATGATGACAGTATATCAATGACTGAAAATCTGTTCCACTGCGGCGATCCACTTGTATTCTGCTTTGCGTTGGCTGTATTGTTTTCTTTTTAGCAAGTGAACACATGACCTGACAAATTCCGCAATGATTGCAGCTTTCTCTATCTACGGATAAAGTCCACATGATATTCCCACCTTTTTCTTTTGTGCTGAAATCCGAAGATTTCAGCACAAAAGATTCTTTGTTATTCAGCCATTTTTCTACGACTGTTTCCCGCATAGCGTTCTCTAAGTGCCGCAGATATTTCATCAGTGGTTCCTACCATGATCGCCTCTGCCGGGCAAGCTAGTGCACATGCCGTCGTCCTTTTTCCTTCATCTTGTAAATGTACACATAGCGTACATTTCTGCATGAGTCCGTCTAGACCAAACTGTGGAACACCAAAGGGACATGCCCACAGGCATTCATGACAGCCAATGCATTTTTCTTTTTCCACCAATACCAAGCCATCGTCAGCACGCTTGTAAATAGCTCCGGTGGGGCAAGCCTGTAGGCAGGGGGCGTCTCCGCAGTGCATACAAGGGGTCGGTAAAAACTCGCATTTATCTACACCGTTTTTGGTTACTTCTATTTCCGTTACCATCGTATACCTGGGGCCTGCGGGCAGATCATTTTCCAGTTTACAGGCGATTTCACAAGCGCGGCAGTTCATGCAACGTTTGGTATCCACATAAATCGTAACTTGTTTCCTCTGCATTATTTATTTCCCTCCTCACCTTACATTTTTTGAATCTGGACTAGAGTGTTGAAGTATCCGGTTGTATTCCCATCCAGGAGCGGGTTGAACTCCCACATAATTCCGTTTTCACCCAATACATCGCGGGGTCCACCGATGCTGAGAGACGTAAGTTTATTGACACTTCCGCCCAGTTTTACCCACATACCACTACTGAGTTCGACCACACCCGGTTTGGTTCTGATACTTACAGCTACCAGAATGTTCTCCAATCTGCCTCTATCGTTGAAGATCGTCACTTTATCGCCATTCTGGATGCCGCGGTTATCAGCGTCTACCTTATTAATGAACACCTTAGCCGGACCTTCGATCTCTTGAATCCAAGGTAAATTATAGTATTGTGAGTGTAATCTGTAAGCCGGATGCTGAGAAATGATCGTCAATGGATATTTCTTGGCCAATTCCGGAGTGCCTAATGGGCTCTCATCGGGTTCAATAAAGTGAGGAACTGGACAATAATCACCCTTGAACTTCTTCCCTCTTTCTTCCATAGAAGTTGAATATAGTTCTACTTTGCCGGTCGGAGTCGTGAATTTCATATCGGCATAAGGAACTCTCGGACACCATTCTTCGCTGAAGCGAACAGGTCCGTTGGGGGATACAGCTCCATCTACGTCAGTATGCTCACCAATTAGCATGTGTACATAATCCAAACCGGTTCGTTCGCTGGGGAAATACTCCTCAAAGCCTAGCCGACGTCCCAATTCTTCCCAAATTTCCAGATCCGGTACTGCTTCATGATAAGGTTGACATACCGGAACCAAAACCTGATTATAGTGGTGCCAATAGGAGGAATGGTAGCCGTATTGTTCTAAGAAATGGCAACTAGGCAGTATCAGATCAGCCCAATCAGTATCATCAGTCATAAACTGTTCAATAACTACAAACATATCTAATTTTTTCAGTGCTTCGATCGTATAATCCACATAGGGCTGCTGAGAAACTAAACCACCGCGCCACGATATAACCCCTTTAATGGGTGGATCTTGTGCTTCATGCACAGCTTTGGCGAATGTAGCAATATTGATCATGCGGGTTGCTTTAATGTCTGCACCTTCAGGAGCAGCGACCTTTGCGGTCTGCATAAATCCTTCAAGAGCAGGAAAGCCCATGGAATCAATAAAGTTGTAGTTGGCGCTCTCTTTACCAATATGACCACAAACCGCTGACAGGCATGCCAGAGCTCTTTGAACTTGGTGTCCATTGCTATAGCGCTGATGTCCGTAGCCGCATTCGAGATGTGATTCATGAGTGGCGAACATCTCTGCTGCCTGTTTAATTTGCTCTGCAGGAATAGTGGTAATCTCTTCTGTGTATTCGGGAGTCCATTTCTCGACCAGTTTTTCCAGATCTTCGAATCCGTTGGTGTTCTGGGCAATAAACTCCTTATTGTGTAAGTCTTTCTTTATGATCCAGTGGATCATTCCCAGAGCCATGGCTCCGTCAGTACCCGGTCTCGGCCGCAGATGCAGATCAGCCTTTGAAGCTACTGCGGTAACATACGGATCAGACACAATCAGTTTGGCGCCGCGTTCCATTGCCTTATATAGGAATGGATATATATGCGGATTAGTGAAAGATGGATTACGACCGACCAACATTATGAGTTCGGCCTTTTCTGACCATACTTCCGGCATCATAGTATGTTGGAAACCAACAGAATGATATGATCCGGCTGCACCTGACAACAGACAGAAGCTTCCTACCAACTTAGTCGCTCCAAACAGATTAAGAAAACGTCCGCTGACTGCTTTGGCCATATGCTCGCGGTTTCCGGAATATCCGTATTCAACCAGGGATTCACTGCCATATTTGTCCCGCATAGTAGTGATTTTTTCCACCATGTAGTCCATGGCTTCTTCCCAGGTGATCCGTTTAAATTTGCCTTCTCCACGTTCCCCTACTCTGAGCAGTGGATACTTGACACGGTCAGGGCTGTTGATCTTCTGAACATTTGCATAACCTTTCAGGCACAAATGTCCTCTGGTGATGGGATGATCTGGATCACCTTCGATTTTGATAACCTTTTCATCTTTTACATAGGCCAACAAACCGCAAGTGTCATAACAGTTATGAGGGCAGGCAGTTTTTACTACTCGGTCTGCGATCACCTTTTTCCCGCCAATCCATACAGGGACATTGGTTGCCACTGCATAATTGTCGAGATCCTCATTTTTTCGCCATGGGACAGGATTGTTTTTCGCCATTAGTTAATACCTCCTTAACTAAATTGCTTAAAAAAGCTGGTTCTACGTCTTGCATCTTTCAAATCGACGGTCTTTGGCAGAGCTTTTTCCATGGTCTTTTGACACCTTCTGCAAAGTAATAGAGGTTTCTTCTCTAATTCTTTGCCATTGCGGGAGACATGCATGAGACATTTTCCTCGGCAATGCTCTAGCCCTAAAGTATGGCCAACTTCGTGGCAGACCTCTTTCTTCAGTTCGTCCAAAGTATCCGGACGAAAGCTAGAGACTATCGCCTTATTGGGTAAGGCAGCTCCATAGAGATATCTATATCCCGGATGATAAATATCTTCAGCTACGATCCATACCGAGAGTTCTTCCTCGGGAAGATGTTGCAAAAGGCCGAGCGCGTCATATTGATACCTAGATGGATCATAATTTTCACTCGGAACTTCCTTGCTCCCGGCATAAAAAGGTTCCAAGCCGGGGAAGACAACTTTCAGGCCTTCACTAATTTCCGGAACCATCTCTGCACACTGTTCTTGCCAATAAATATTCAATAGCTTGTCTTGCATTACATCACCGCCAATGTCTATAATGGTTAAATTTACATTTTGCCGCCGGTCATTAATTTTGCCTGTGGTAACTTGCGGGTAGCCATAGCGAGAATGGGAGCAATTAAAGCGCCGATCCCCAACATTACAAAACATGGCCCCCAAACAGTAGCGTCTATAGAAGCAACCGGGCCGTTTAATTTTTCTAGTAAAGCACCAAATGCCAGAGGTGCTAAAATAGTCATTGAATAACCGACCGCAGACTGTACGCCTAGAATTGTTCCTCTGATCTTTTCTGAGATCATGTCTGTCAAGCCAGCTTTGTAAATAGCTGAGTCAGCTATAACCCAAAAACCGATCCACAGACCTACTATTACAACCATCCAGAGGGGCATTCCAAACATATAACCGAAGAAGAACTCAGGAACCAGACTGCAAGTTGCCGCAATGATAATGGCCTTGGTTCTGCCGATTTTATCGGCTAGCAGGCCCAGGAAATACACAGCAGGTGCACCAACGAGAATGATGATAGCTGCCAGTAATCCGCCTGTGGCAACTGCTTCTGCACCGGTAATTCCGACAGCGGTACAGGACGCCATCATAAACGCGCCGATCCAACCCCAGAATGCATATAATTCCCACATATGACCCATATAGGAACCGGTAATGAAGATAGGCCCTTTGTATCCACCTTCAGGTGCCGGTTTTGGCATGGCAGCGCCATCACCCAGAAAACCAATCGCACCGTCAAAACTGGCCGTACCTTGCGGTCTGTCCTCTATATACCTGAAAACAATAAATGCGGCTACGAAAACGGGGAGAGATGTAGCCAACATTCCGACCTGCCAACTGTATGCCGCAGCCAAGGGAGCTGCTACAAAATAACCACCGGCATAAGCCGCCACTAATCCAGCTGTATAAGCTCCGATCGCTTTGCCGCGTTCTTGAGGTTCAAACCAATTGGACAGCAATGCCATACCTGGTGCATAGATAGCTCCGGCGGATAGACCAGTCAGCAATCTCATAATAAGAGTAGTTGTAAAATCATGGGCCACAAACGGGAATAGAGTGGCAGTAACCGCACAGCACAATGTCGCCCAGGCCACTACTTTTTTGGCTCCAACTTTGTCAGCCAGCCATCCTGTAATCAAAACAATAACTACATAGCCCAACTGAAAAGCTGAGATAATCATGCCCTGATGCCCAGCAGTCAATCCGAAGTCCGTGGATATATAGGACATAACTGCGGAAAAATTGTACCAAGGCAGATAACCTAAGAATAAGGCTACAACCATCAGGATCATGATTTTAGTCTTTTTCTCCAATTCAACACACCTCCAGCTATTATTGTATTAAGATCTATCCAACGCCCCTCCTCCACTTTGATTTTCTATTACAGCACGCCGCTACCCCTAGTTTTGCAAATACCATGCCAATATCATTTTGAACAATAATATTGTGCAACTTTTCACTTAGAAACGCCGTCTTACCCTGTAATGCCAGGACTGTGCACTCATCCATAATTAAACCATCTCTCTGTTTTACCCGAAAAAAATGTCCCACTAACGGCACAATTTTGTGCCATGAGTAGGACATGTAATTAGTCAACCCAATTTTTCTTAACTTCTTACTTTTTGAATTTCCAAGGCTGTCATCTTTCTGTACAAAGTGCTTCTACTAATACCTAGAATTTTAGCTGCATCCTCCACAGTGCGCTGAGTAGCAATGGCCTGCTCAATTCGCACTTTTTCAATATCTTGCAGAGACATATTATTCAAGTTCATGCTGGTTGCATTATTCAAATGCTCGGATAGATCGATCATCTCTATCTCATTTCCTTTCGCAATTACGGTGCTGCGTTCCAAGGCATTCTCCAGTTCCCGTACATTCCCCGGCCAATCGTATTTCTGCAAATTTTGCATGACGGCAGGAGAGACTCGTAATAATTGTTTGTTCATACGGGCACAAATCTGTGGAAGCAGTTCTTTCACCAGCAAAGGAATGTCATCTTTACGTTCTCTCAGCGGTGGTATCTTTAGGGCGATAACGTTGAGGCGATAGTAAAGATCTTCGCGGAAATTCCCCTCAACGACTTTTTCTAAGAGATCTTGATTTGTAGCAGCGATTACTCTTACATTTACGGGAATCGGTTTAAAGCCTCCTACCCGTACGACCTCTCTCTCCTGTAGAACCCTCAGTAATACTGCTTGAAGATCTAACGGCATATCTCCTATTTCGTCGAGAAAGATTGTCCCATTATGGGCACGTTCAAATTTACCAGGTCGTCCATTGCGGTTGGCTCCCGTGAATGTGCCCGCCTCATAGCCAAATAGCTCGCTTTCGACAAGGCTCCTAGGTATCGCTGAGCAGTTTACAGCAATAAAGGCACCCCTGCGATTACTGTCATTATGAACGGCCTGGGCAAATAGTTCTTTCCCCGTTCCGCTTTCACCCAGCAACAAAACAGTAGAATTTGTTTTGGCAACCTCCTGGGCAATTTTCTTCGTTTGCACAAAAACCGCATTTTGCCCAATCAATTTATCAAAGCTGAATTGCGCATGGGCACCTGTTACTTGGTTAACCAGATTATCTACTTGATCTGATGATTGTATCTGTATTACAGCACCACTGTATTGGCCGCCTTTACCATAAATACTCTTGGCAGACAGATTGCAGCGTCTAGCTGTGTCATCATCGCCTATAAAAATCTCTATTCCATTAGCAGCACCATTTCTCATTAATTGTATGAGATCCTGTTTGGTAGGTAATATCTTTCCTAATTGATTTCCAATAGCACGTTTCGGTTCAATTTTAAGCAGCGTAGCTCCGGTAGCGTTAAGTTGAGTGATAATCCCTTCCTTGTCCACCGTAATAATTGCATTTGGCGTACATTCCAAGGTAGTATTCATTACCAAATTGTTATTTTCAAGCTCTAATAACCCTTCTTCAATTCTCACTTGATTTTGAATGGCCTGAGCACAGGCTACTACCATACCCAGAGTGTGTTCATTAACATCGTTACAGTTACCGGACATGTTTAAGATACCGAGCAGAGCACCTTCGGCATCATAAATGGGTGCTCCTGAACAAGTAATACTATGCTGCAGAGCGCAGTAATGCTCTTTCCCCACTACCTGTAGAGGGCTTTGCGTAAAAATAGAAGTACCAACTGCGTTAGTTCCAGCCGATTGTTCACTCCATATAGCCCCTTCGACCAGGTTGGTTTCCCTTTGTTTTTGCAACTCTTCCCGATCCCCATCCAAAATGAGTACCGTACCTAGATTATCTGACAGGAAAATAATAAAACCACTGTCAACTGCATATTCACTAAGCAACTTAATATAGGGTTGAGCTACTTTAATAAGATGGGCTTGTTTAGACTTTCTTTCCGCAAATTTTTCAGCAGACAGCAACACCATTACACTATCGGATAAAGGATCAACATTAAATTCCCTACATCTAACCCAAGAATTAATAATTTCAGGGCGCACACGTTGGTCTATGATTCCTTGAAATACAAACTTCTCCCAGGCATCCGCAAGCCATAAATGATAATTCTGAATTTTGCTCATATTCACGCCTCCATATAACAACATTTATAGTAAATATTCCTGTCGAGACGCAACAATCATGTATTCGTAGATCAATATAACATAAATTTGATCTTACCGCGACAAAAGTTGAATGTTGGCGTTTTTTGGCATTTTCGCCTGGGGGGGTTGTATAATCTTACCAAACGGAGTGACGCAAAATAGGTAACCTAAAGGTGAGTATTAGTGATGAAGAATAGAAGATGAGTTCGGAGTAGCCGTGGATATGGACATTAAAAACTGGCAACAGTCTCGAAGTAAAATACAGATGGGATCCGGTGGCTATCACTAAAAGTATCTACCCGCTATCATACTATGATCGCGACCATCTTGGTTAATGTGAGTCAGTTCCACCATTAACCTCCAATCTGGTACATCTTGCGACGGTTTTCAGCGCCCCATCCTTCCAGCATGTGGTGCTGAGCCGGCTTCATTAAAATGGCTTTTACGAAAAGGTTCCGCAGTTGTTCATCGCTGCAATCATTGTAAAGAGCCAGGCGCAAATCGATTTCCTGATAGCTGTATAAACAACCGCGCAGCTTACCGTCGGCTGTCATGCGAATGCGGTTGCAGCTACCGCAGAAATGATCACTCATGGCACTTATGAAACCCAAGGAACCCTGCCCGCCTACCATTTTGACATACTTGGCCGGACCGTGACCTTGAACTTGGGCCCCTTCAATAAACTCGTATTTTTGCTGGATGATTTCCCTTACCGCCCCAATACTAAGACATTTATCCGCAGTATGGAAATCGAGATCGCCTATGGGCATGAATTCGATAAAACGGATGTGAACCGGTAGGTTATAGGCTAGTTCTGCAAAATCCAGGATTTCATCATCGTTGAAGCCCTTGATCATCACCACATTTATCTTGACCGGTTGCATGTCCATTTCCAGGGCTTTATGTACCGCAGCTATGGCGTCGCCCAACTCACCGCGGCGAGTTATATAACGGTATTTATTTTCATTGAGAGTATCCAGACTAATGTTTACCCGGTTAAGACCGGCCTGCTTTAGATCTTCGCCCATTTTCGGAAAAAGGATGCCATTAGTAGTCATAGAGACATCATTGATTCCCGGCAGACTGGCGATCTTATCTACCAGAGTTACAATATTCCTGCGAATCAGGGGTTCTCCGCCGGTCAGCCTTACGTTGCTGATCCCGGTTTGGCTGGCTATCTTCACCAAACGGTATATCTGTTCAAGCGAAAGCATGCGGGAATGGCCTTCATTTTCGATCCCTTCCTCAGGCATACAATATCGGCACCGCAAATTACATCGATCAGTTACTGATATTCGTAAGTAGTCAATTTTTCGACCATGAGTATCTATCATTGATATTCCGCCCTTTTGCTATATTTACGCCTATTGACATGACTGATCGCTACATAGCATCTCATATAAAAAAAAGTTCCTGAAAATGTCCAGGAACTTGCCAAAACTTCTGAACACCTTTCCAATCGGGGGAGGCAGCTTAATTTCTCTGGCTGCCCCGTGGGCTTGAGCCCAGGCTGCATTGCCGTAGGAACTTTCCCTTAGGCAGTGCGGCTCGGAGTTCTATTATAAAATTGTATTTGCCTCAGTTGCGGCAATTGAGGCTATTCTTCACTGCGGACGTGCAGATTAGTCTAGCCATCTATATTGCAAACAACGTGCCAACTTGAACTTACTGAGGCAAAAACGGCGCAAGGCTTGATTTCAAGCGTTTCTTTGTTAGAGGTCCAACTGTAGGGAATGTTCCATTATTCTCACTTTAGGATTTTATCTAGTCATTATGGGACAGAATTTGAAAACCTCCCCGTTGATGATGACTGGCAATTAATTCGCAACCGTCGGCCCGGCTAGAAAATGACGGTAATCCTCGGGGGTATTCATGTTATAAACATTATCTCGGGACTGGCCGATACTAGCCAAATCCTGTTCATTTATTTTCAGGGTACGCAGTCGCTCGAACAAGCCATAGACATTACGTATTTCAGCACACAAGAATTCTTCTATGGTTTTCAAGCAGGTTCGTGAATAAACTGCGCATAAAGGCTCCCAGGCGCCATCGATTTCCGGAGCCACCACATCATAATCATTGTTCACACTGTTAATGAGGAAATTGGCCAGATCGGAGTTAAACAACGGCATATCGGCCGCTACCACAAAGGCATAAGGATGACTAGCCTTCAATAACCCGGCATGTATTCCTCCCATGGGGCCTGTGCCCGTAAACAAGTCCGGAACCTCTATCGTCCCAGGCAGATTGTATTTATTAAAATGGTTGCTGGCTATGATCACTTCGTCGACAACCTGGCCTAATTCTCTAACCATTTTCTCTATCAAGGTTTCGCCGTTTATTTTCATCAAAGTCTTGTCTCTTCCCATACGGGTACTACGTCCCCCAGCCAATATGATGCCGCTAGTTTTGAATTGCATGCTGAATGTCCTCCTGTCGTCAAGAATATGATTTTCTGATAAACAGTTGACTTTCGACCCTCACTTCTATTTGTACTAGCTTAGGAGCCGGAAAAATAGCCACAACATATAGATTAATACTATGCAAAAATTGTTCCAATACCGAATATGGAAAGAGGATTCCGCTCCAGGGCTTAAGTTTCGCTATCGAGAATAGCTGGGCAGCCCCCCAAAAAGGATCGTCTTTTAAGGACGGGTATTTCAAAATGATATTAAGCACATTGAAACTGAGACACAGAGACATTTTTGATGGCACTTAGATGTTCCGATATTCACAACGTGATGTTGAAGTATTGATTGGTAAAAAGGGGGTCAAGAAGAGAAATGAGACCTCAAAATGAATGCTTTAAAAACATCCACTCCCCCACCAAGAGGAGTATGAGGTCTCGTTTATAAAATTTTCCGATACTTTTTAAGAGGACAATAACAACCTTGAGATCATTAGAAAGCATGGCGGAGGGATTTTGTAACAGCTATTAATATTTTTCGTCTCGATTCTTAAGGGTACGTTTGCTCTTTTGTTTGACGACCATGAAGCCTGCCGGGCGATGGTATTTTACTGCTTGCAGTTCAGCAACTGCCGCCAAGGCAATTTCAGCAGCTGTGCTCCCTCCTATATCCAGGCCAATCGGTGTATGAACACGGGACATGGACTCATCAGTGATGCCCAGGGACGTTAGTTTGTTCGCATATGCGGTAACCGCCCTTTTGTTACTCAAGATTCCAATATATCTGGCCGGTGAGTCTATTACTGCCAACAACGCCGCTTCATCATTCTCATGGTGTTGGGTGACGATAATTATACTGGTGTCAGTATCGATATTACATTCTTGCAACAACTGCACTTCGTCTCCCAACCTCAGTTCACTGGCATCAGGAAATCTTTCCTGGGTAAGCGTCTCAGCTTCATGGTCAAGCACCGTGATCTGATAACCAACCACTCCGGCAAATCTACTTATAAAGAACGCAACCCGTCCCGATCCGGCAATTATCAATCTGTCTCCGCCACTTGCCACCATTTTTTCTCTCCAATCTAGGTCGTAAGTAATGCTCCATACCTCCGCATGCCAAGATTCCACCAGTTTTTAGTTTTGTAATGGTTCGCCTTAAAATTACAGTATTTCAGAATACCAAGTAGTTCATGTGGTTATTTTACCAGGCAGAAAACCTGCTGCAATCATATCAAGTCTTCAGCAGATCCACTTTTTCAATGAAATTACGATTTTTGTTCAATCTCAGTAACACATTCGTTTTTGATCTTTCCCACCAAGAATTGCAGGGCATCTATAACATGAGGTCGGATGTCGCCGCCGATCAACACATACATGATGTCATCCCCAACCTCCAGCTGGCCTTCGTTGAGCCATACCTTGACATGGAAGATCCCTTCCATATTATAAGTCTGGGAAATCACTTCATCTACTTTGGCCGCATCGTAGCTGAATTCCATTCCCGTTACCACTGAACCATCATCAAGCCCCTGGCGCACTTGAGCCTTGGGGGTCTCCCGCACCACTCCGTTGTGAACCAAAAACATCCCTGATCGGGCCGCCATTTGATGGGCTTTGGCTTCTTTGAGCCATTCATTCACCGATGGGGGTGCTTTTTTTACCTTATTATCACTCATAAACACTTAAACTCCTTTTCGTTAGAATGGTCTCGCTTTCTATAGTGCAGTCCCTTTTTTCGGCACAAATAATCCGTTCAGATCTACTCCTTCGTGCTGAAGCAGCTTTATCTTTTTATCGATCCCACCGCCATAGCCGGTCAGACTTCCGTTGGTGCCTACCACACGATGGCAAGGTATAATGATAGATATCGGATTGTGTCCGACAGCACCACCTACAGCTTGCGCAGACATCCTATCCTTTCCCATACGTTTGGCAACTTCTTTGGCAATGTTACCGTATGTTGTCAGCTCACCATAGGGTATTTCTCTAAGAACTTTCCACACCTGCTGTTTGAACTCGCCTCCTATTGGAGCAAGAGGCAGTCTGGATAAACTCGGTTTCTTACCCGTAAAGTAATCATTCAACCATGCTATACCTTCTTGAATTATTGGAATGTCATCCTTTTCCGTCATGTCTTGGGGCATGGTGCTGCCAAGATGTTTTTGCTGGCCCATCCACAGACCGATAATGTTATTTTCATCACTTGCCAGCAACATATCCCCCACCGGAGATTGGTAATGTGTCGAGTAGTACATATTTGAAGCCTCCTCATACAAGGAATTCCGTTTCATCACCATTTTGTTAATCCTAACTTAAGCATTATAGGCCTTGTCAATTTCGGCTAGCATAGTATAAACAGCTTCATAACTTTCGCAGACATCCCCCGGAACGGTGTAATCACGTGTGATGTCACGCAGCTTGGCAAATTCTTCGTTTAAGTCAGGTTTGTTTGACCCGTCGTCTTTTATTTTTACATTGATCGCATCAAATAATTGACGAACTTCATGAAATTCCGGGTGATTGTCTCCATGAACTCGCGATACAACCGGTACATACTGTTCCAATGTCTTAAAATGCATTTCTTTGGCTTGATCGAATGTTATTGGCTTTGACACGATATCCACCTCATTTTTAATTTTTCTTTTTATGAGTTTATTGTAGCATGGTTTACTGAAAACTATTTTGACCTAAGTCAACAATTAGGGGGATTCGCACAATTTTTCGGTCTTTTCTAATCAACCTTAACTGTATAGAGAAATTGAGGATCTGTCATACCCCTATTATTCAACACTACCAAGGATTTGATCAATCTCCTCGGCGGGCATCGGCTTATAATAATAATATCCCTGCACTTCATCACACAACCAACGACTGAGGAAATCAAGTTGAGTTTTTGTTTCAACCCCCTCTGCAATGACCTTGAGCTTCATGCTTTTGGCAAGATTGATTATCACCTTGGTAATTTCCCGATCCTTTTCGTCTGCTTCGATGCCCCGAATAAATTGGATATCTATTTTCATTCGGTCAATTGGCAAATGCTTCAGGCGGCTTAATGAGGAGTATTCAATCCCGAAGTCGTCAATTGCAATTGTGACTCCCAGTGCTTTTAAACTGTTTAAGATATTAAGCATATTGGCGTCATTGTTGCTCACTGCACTTTCTGTAATTTCCACCTCTAAATATTCTGCTGATAACCCTGTCCTAGTTAGAATATCTTTGACCTGTTGGATAAATCTTGGGTTATTCAGCTGATGAACTGATATGTTAACAGCCATCCGCAGTCCGGTATAACCTTTATCCTCCCATAGTTTATTCTGTCGGCAAGCCGTTTCCAATACCCAGGCTCCGATTGGATTAAGCAGTCCGGCCTGCTCTGCTATGGGGATAAATGTAGCAGGGCTTATCATGCCCTTTTCAGGGAGCCACCATCTAAGCAACGCCTCAAATTCAACTATAGTTTTGGTTTCAAGGTCAACTTGCGGTTGATAATAGACCATAAGCTGATCCTTATCCAGTGCTCGATGCAAATTGTTCGCAGCATTAACTTCTCCATTGCCTGATTCTTCATATCCTGAGAACACACCACAAGATCAAGCCCGAAAAAGCCCTTTTGCTAGACGTTATCAGTGCTCACTATTTCATCTTTTTTGACTACGTAGGCGAATGCTATTAGAGGTATAAGAGAAAAGACAGAGGAATAACGTGGAATTATAAGTATATCCCAGAGCTCTGTCAGAAGATGCGACAAGGTTCCAAGTGAAAAGGCTATGATATAGCAGATGGCCAGTAACGTTATTTTATTGCTTTGTTTTTTACTCGGCGAGGTTATTCTCGCTGCCAGCAACACAATTACATTTGTAACCGTAAAACCTATAAAGTATGCATAATAAACATAATCCCATATGTCATGCTTTCGTACCGGAACCCATCCGTAGATGGTATGAATTAATTCATCAACATTTTGCCCTATGGCTGGAAGAATGGTAAACGCATAGATCATGGCAAGCCCCGGTAAGTATAATAGTGGGTATATCCACCACTTTTGTAGGAGTTTTTCTTTACCGGTCAATAATAAAGTAAAGTGGAGCAACAAGCTATACATTATTCCCCAGCCAATTAAAGCAAGTAAATGTCCACTCATACTAATGTTGGCGTTTTCGGCGGCTACAGTAATTGCCAGCCCCAAAGACCAAATCATCAAAGCAATGCAGATAATCATCAATAATCTATTGATCGGCGTCTTAAAGACTACATTGGTAGCGTACAACCCTAATGCGAATGATATGCCGGCACATGTTATGAACAATACTCCCATTATTGTTGAATAAGCCATAATAAAACCTCACTATTACCTGTGGCAGCTTTGTGAAATCGAGTTATATTATATATCGTCTTTTTTGGCCTAATGTTTATATAATTCGACAGACATATGTGGTTTTAAATAGCAATGGCTTTTCTTCCTCCGCAGACCTTGTTACACCGGTGGTTACACCGCACAAATTGTCCGGCGGCTGAGTAAAAATATCACCGTCTTCGACAACAAATTCACTGGTATTTATGTCAGGCTTTACGGTGGACATTAATATACCAGAAATTAATCAAGGCACTCTACGATGATTTTGCGTAGTGTGCCTTGCTTTCAGTAATTGCTTGTCATTGCTTTCAAGAATCGGTATCACTTATTTATCTTGTACGCCTCTTTGGACAAAACTCATAAAGGCATCTGCCTGTTTTTCCAAGTAGGGATAGCTTGTTGTAAGTTTTAGCTTGCCTTGATCGTCCACCTGTTGCATAGCGTTAGGAATCGTGAGACGGGGCACATTCATAACGTCCATGTTCAAGAAGCTTATGAGTGTAACTAAATGATCCTGAGCCAGAGATGTTCCGGCCATACCGGGAGAAATCCCGCTTATGGCAGCAGGCTTTCCAGCAAGAAGCGGCGGCTCTTTATCACTGATGGGACGGGATAGCCAATCGATGAGGTTCTTCAAAACGCCTGGGAAAAAGTGATTGTATTCAGGTGTGAAGAACCATATTCCATCTGCATACTTCACCACATCACGAACCCGTTTTATAGCCTCAGGTGCGGGATATTCAATATCCTGATCCATAAAAGGGATGTCCTGATACTCAAGTAGTGTAAACTCAGCCCGATCTCCAATGACTTCTTGCGCCGCCAAGGCTAATTGCCGGTTATAGGAATCTTTTCGCAAAGACCCAACAATAGCTAATATCCTGATTTTTTTCAATAAGATCTACTCCTCTCTGTATCGGAAGCAGTTTTGCTTCCTCCGGTTGTACTACCATGCATAACTGTCTCCCGATCCTACTCATGATTCGCGAAATCGCATCTTTGTTTTCACGTGACAAAATATAACATGTTTACTCATCAGACAATAGCTATATACCTCATATTGTGCTTCTGTCTTTCTTCTGTCCTAGTATCTCCAGGAACCGTTGATGATCATCTTCATCATAAAAAATATCCTGTCGGTTGATTCTTCGCAATACTACGTGATAAACGCCACTTTTACTCTGTTTTCTGGCTTGTCTTGCTACCTTTTACCACACCATTTTTATTCATTATAATAATTCTTGATATAAAAGGAAGCAAAATGAACGTCCCCTTGCTTCCCAAAGGTGACGGCCCGGCAGAAATGCGGTGAGTAACAATACCACCATTTACAAGGACGGCATTGTTATTAACCTAACTGCATTAGTATCAACGGACTACTTTAAACTCCGTTAATTTGGGACAGGCCTTTAATTTCGGTGTCTCCTGGGACGGCGCCAACAATGCCGTTGTCATAGACACCACAACGGGCTATACTGCAGAGTAGATAAGATACAAAATATGGGTTATGCTACTTGACTGGTGGTCTGCCCCATAACCGGAATCAATTTTGGTATATACTCTCAGGGAGGTATTGTAATGATTAGAAAGAAGGTTCTTAAAACATTCTCTATTTTTACTTTGGTATTTTGTATACTTGGATTTATTCCAGGCGGAGTTTTTAATGTCTACGCCGCCACAAATACAATCCTCGATGTCAAAAGCGGCCACTACATTCCTATGCTGATACATAATGGTATGACCGATGTGGCCTCTGTCGGAGCATACGCCCAGTCGAAGGGCGCATTTGCCGCGATAAACGGCACATATTTTGATGCTTACTCTACGGAAGATCAAGTAACGGCAAAAGGCGGGGATGTAAACGTATTGCGTACATTTGGCTCTTTATATGGAGCCCCGCTTAATTTTCCAAGTGGCGTATTGATCGAAAACGGCAAATTGATCCACGGGGCCGGTTATGGGAGCGCAACGGGGCAATGGGGCGGCTATTTAGGGGGCATCACAAAACAAGGCACATTCATAGTAGAACAAGTAACCTTGAATATCGGCTTTATAGTAGACGGAAATGAAAGTACAGTATGGCGGGTAAACCATCCAAGTTATGAGCCTACTTCCGTTGCTTTATATAATGAAAATTTCGGGCGTGACGTGCAACTTAGGCCAGGGGATAAAGCGGTAATAGTAGACGGCGGGAAAATCAAGGATATTGTATCCTATGGCTCCGTAAAAGTGCCTTCCGGTGGATTTGTCGTTATAGCCGCTTCCTCTGCTAATTGTTACTGCCACCCCATAATGTCCGGCGATAGACGGTGTAATTTGGCCAAA
>LSQX01186450.1_pt1 | contig 19413 bp, 14 predicted proteins | sample 654561 | NCBI WGS metagenome assembly LSQX01 (sample SAMN04489861, study PRJNA283612) | anaerobic digester metagenome | isolation source: 4 biogas reactors fed with cattle manure at either 37C or 55C with and... | place: Denmark: Kongens Lyngby | collected 2014
CTTGAGGAGTTCATGAGCGTCCGTCCGTGCAGGGTATGCGGTGGAGCACGTCTTAAGCCCGAGATATTAGCGGTAACTGTTGGAGGATTGAACATCAATCAGGTCACGCGTCTCTCAGCCATTGATGAGTTGCGCTACTTCGAGGAGCTCGAGCTCAGCGAACGTGAGCAACGGATTGCTGAACGCATCATCAAGGAGATCAAGGAGCGCCTGCGTTTCTTAGTCGATGTCGGTCTGGATTATCTGACACTGGAACGCGCCACTGCCACATTAAGTGGTGGAGAGGCTCAACGTATCCGCCTGGCTACTCAGATCGGTGCTGGGCTGATGGGCGTACTCTATATCTTGGATGAGCCTTCGATTGGTTTGCACCAGCGGGACAACGCGCGGCTGATCGCCACGCTGGAACGTTTGCGTGACCTGGGTAACACCGTGATCGTCGTCGAACATGACGAGGAGACAATCCGCAGTGCTGACTATGTGATAGACATGGGTCCGGGTGCCGGTGAGCATGGAGGTGAGATCGTCGCTGAGGGCACACCAGCCCAGATATTGGCAGCAGAGGATTCCCTGACTGCTGATTATCTGGCCGGACGTCGCGTGATACCGGTGCCCGAGAAACGACGGAGTCCCAATCGTGGCACTATCCGTATCGAAGGAGCCGTGGAGAACAACCTCGGAGATATCGACGTCTCGATCGAGTTGGGTACGCTGACAGTAGTCACCGGTGTCAGTGGCTCTGGAAAATCCTCTCTGGTCACAGATACCTTGGCCCCGGCGTTGACCAACCGCATACATCATTCGCGCAAACGTGTCGGAGCTCATCGCAAGCTCAGCGGTGTCAATCTGCTGGACAAAGTCATCGACATCGATCAATCGCCCATCGGCAGGACTCCGCGCTCCAATACAGCTACCTATGTGGGACTCTGGGACGATGTGCGATCGCTGTTGGCCTCGACACCGGATTCCAAGGCTCGCGGCTATTCACCCGGACGCTTCAGCTTTAACGTCTCTGGTGGACGCTGTGAAGCCTGCAAAGGTGACGGTCAGATTAAGATAGAGATGCACTTCTTGCCGGATATCTATGTACCCTGTGAGGTCTGCAAGGGTGCGCGCTATAACCGTGAGACCATGCAGATCAAATATCGAGGACGTTCGGTTAGCGATATCCTGTCCATGAGTGTGGACGAAGCATTGCTGTTCTTTGAAAACATCCCGCAGATCAAGCGTAAGCTACAGACGCTGCACGATGTTGGTCTGGGCTACATATGTCTGGGGCAACCCGCCACTACCTTGAGTGGGGGCGAGGCTCAGCGGGTGAAACTGGCCAGCGAACTCCAGCGCAAGCAGACGGGCAAGACCTTCTATATCCTAGACGAGCCCACCACGGGTCTGCATTTCGATGACGTCAGGCAGTTGCTCAGCGTACTGCAGCGTCTAGTTGAGATGGGCAATACCGTGCTGGTGATCGAGCACAATCTCGACATCATCAAGAGTGCCGACTGCGTCATCGACCTAGGGCCGGAGGGCGGCGCTGACGGCCGTGAGATCGTTGCCGTTGGCACGCCGGAAGAGATCGCCCAGGTCAAGGAAAGCCATACCGGAAGATTCCTAGCTAAGGTGTTGAGAGGGGGCTGAAGCCGAGATGAGCAGCCTGCCTACGATCAAGGAGCAGCTCTTCTCGGTACCACAGTCACCGGGTGTCTACCTCTGGAAAGATTCACAGGGACAGGTGCTCTATGTTGGTAAGGCGAAGCAGCTGCGCAACCGTATGCGCCAGTATGTCAGTGGTCAGGATGAGCGCGCCCAGATACCGTTGATGATGGAACAGGTCGATTCATTCGAGTACCTAGTCACGCAATCCGAACACGAATCATTGATCCTGGAGAAGAACCTCATCCATCAGTTCGATCCGCCCTATAACGTGGATTTCAAAGATGACAAGAGCTATCCGTTCATCGCCATCACCAAAGGAGATGTTTTCCCGGCCATCAAGTATACGCGCGAGAAGAAGGTGGCCTCAACGCGCTATTTTGGCCCTTATACCGACTCCCGTGCGGCTCGCATGATGGTCGACGTCGCTCGGCGTGTCGTGCCCATCTGCTCTTCCAGATGCGTGGAGTGGAAGCGCTTGAAGCGCAAGTTGGAAAACGCAACCCAAGTCGATGGTTCATGCGCGCAAGACCCCGCCCAGGCCATTGGTATCAGACCCTGTTTCGACTACCATGTTGGGCTGGGTCCCGGTCCCTGTGCCGGCATCTGCACTCCCGAGCAATACCGACTCAACGTTCAACGTATCGAAAGATTCCTCAGCGGGCATCGTCGCGAGTTCCTGGAAAGTATCGAAGATGAGATGCATGAAGCTGCTGCAGATCTGGATTTCGAGCGGGCAGCTCGCTGTAAGACTCGCCTGGACACCATCCGGTCGCTAGAGGACAGGCAGCACGTGGTACTGTCGCCGCATCTGGATGTCGATGTCATCGGTTTTTTCCGAGAGGAGACAATCACTGGTGTCCATCTGTTCGTAGTGCGTGAAGGTGTCGTGAACATCAGCAACGAGTTTATCTTGGATAAAGGTCTCGACATTCCCGATGATGACCTGATTGAGACCTTTCTGATCCGCTATTATGAGCAAGCTACCAGTATTCCCCGACAAGTCGTATTGGCAACGTTACCTGAAGACCTTATCACGCTAGAGAATTGGTTGACCGCACGTCTGGATTCTCCTCATAAGGCCAAGGTGACGCTGAAAGTACCCAATCGAGGAGAGAAGAGCGAGCTCCTGCGACTTGCCGAGAGGAATGCCAAACATACGTTGTTGCGCTACAAAGTGCGCACCCGCTATGATGAAGCGCGTATAAACACCGCTCTGCTGCAACTGGAAAGCGCTCTTGCCCTGCCTGCGGCTCCGATGCGTATAGAGTGCTTTGATGTCTCGACGATCCATGGCAGGCATTCGGTAGCCTCGATGGTGGTATTCAGCGCTGGGATGCCCGATAAATCGCACTATCGTCGCTTCAAGATCCAGATGGATACCGATGAGTCCAATGACTTCGCCATGATGTCTGAGGTGCTCGGTCGTCGATTCGCTGCTCAGCGCATGGCAGACGAACGTTTTGGTCGCAAACCGGACCTGCTCATCGTTGATGGCGGTAAACCTCAGCTGACTGCGGCCTTGCGGCAGCTTGAGCATCTTGGTCTCACTGATATACCAGTAGCCGGATTGGCGAAGCAGGACGAGGAGCTGATTGTGCCCTGGTCAGAGTCGCCGATTATCTTACCCAGTGGATCGGCAGCGCTGTATCTTGTCAAGCAGATCCGTGACGAAGCGCATCGCTTCGCCATCACCTTCCACCGTGAGTTGCGCGATAAAGCCATGAAAGCCAGTGTGCTTGATGATGTCGTTGGTCTTGGACCCAAGCGCAAGAAGCTGCTGCTGAAGGCGTTTGGCTCTGTGAGGAAGATCAGAGCCGCCACAGTAACAGAACTTGCTGCTGTAGATGGTATACCAGCAGCGGTTGCTGAGGAGCTGTATGCGGTTTTGCAGCAGTTTGACTGAGTTTGAACAACACGGAGTCCAAGTGGCGCTATACTGAATCAGGCAGACTGTCAGCAAACCAGACGGTGGAGGAAGACCATGGATATGCAACTCGAGGTTCAGATCCCGGAAGAGACGGCACCGGGTCCGGACCTAGTGATCATCACCGGTATGAGTGGTGCCGGGCGTACCGAGGCCATGCACACCTTCGAGGATATGGGGTATTTCTGCATCGATAATCTTCCGCCCTCATTGTTACTCAATCTGGTGTCTCTAGCCGGTATTCCCTCGGGGGGCAACCGCAAGCTGGCTGTGGTCTGTGACCTGCGTGCCAAGGAGTTCTTTCCCGAACTGATCGAGGAGCTCAGACACATCGCCGATGCGGGACTGAGCTATGCGGTGCTGTTCCTGGATTGCAAGGATGAGGTGTTGCTCTCGCGCTTCAAGGAAACCCGCCGCCGCCATCCGCTCTGCGATGATGGTATGACTATCGTAGCCGGAATCCAACGTGAACGCGAATTGCTCTCTGAAGCGAAGGAGATCGCCAACTTCGTCATCGATACCTCGGATGAGGATCCCCGAGAACTTCGGAAGTACATCCGCACCCTCTTCTCCACTCAGACCGAGATGGAGAGCATGCGTGTCTTCGTCTTCTCGTTTGGCTTCAAGCATGGCATGCCCAACGAGGCTGACATCGTCATTGATGTCCGTTTCCTGCCTAATCCCTACTATGAGCAGGAGCTGCGAGTACTCACGGGATTGAGCCAACCGGTCAGGGATTACGTGCTGAACCGCGATGAGACCCAGCTCTTCATCAAGAGCTGGCGGGAGTTACTGGATGTTATCATGCCCGGCTATGTTTCTGAAGGCAAACAGCATCTTTCAGTTGGTGTCGGCTGCACAGGTGGTCAGCACAGGAGCGTGGTTCTGGCAGAGGAGACAGGTGCATATCTGAGAAGCCTGGGTTACAGCACGATTATCACGCATCGCGATATCGCCTTGGCCGAAGTCTCTTGATGTAGAAACGCACCGAGAATTGTGTCAGACAGGCTTGGATCAGAGAGGTGGAGACAATCGTAGACAGTCCACGACAGACTGAGCGATCGGGGCAACCTGCGGCATCGACACAAGCCACGCATCAGCCTTCAGCGTCTGTTGAAGGTATGAATGCGGTGGTGATCGGTGGTGGTACCGGGGCACCTGTCAGCATCAAAGCCTTGCTCAGACTTGGCGTCAACACCAGTGCTGTGGTGGCGATGGCTGATGATGGTGGATCCTCTGGTCTGTTGCGTGAAAGCACAGGAACCGTCCCACCGGGCGATATCCGCAAGTGCCTTGTCGCTATGGCCGCAGATCCAGCCAGTCCACTGGCGCGGGCTTTCGGCTTTCGCTTCGATTATCTCTACAACCATACGCTTGGTAATCTATTGTTGATGGCGTTGGCCAACACCACGGGTACGTTCGCAGAGGCGATCTCTGTCTGCGAGGGTCTGTTGGAAGCCAGAGGCCGCGTCTATCCCTCGACGTTGGAAAGCGTCGTGCTTTCGGGCAAGACCCGTGACAACAGATATCTGAGCGGGCAGAAGAACATCTGTGCCAGTGAGACCGCAATGGAAGCGGTCTATCTTAGTCCATCGGATCCAGAAGCTTACGAGCCCGCTCTCGCCGCTATCCGCGAAGCCGATTTGGTTGTCTTAGGGCCGGGGTCTCTGTTCACGTCCATCATTCCAAACTTGCTGGTGCCAGGGGTGACCGACGCGATTCATGCCAGCCGCGCCCGCAGTGTCTTCCTTTGTTCGTTGGCTGATATGCAAGGGGAGACCTGGGGTTTGAACGCCGCTGAGCATGTAGAGGCCTTATTGGATCATGGAATGAGGGATTTACTGGATGTAGTCGTCGTTCATCGCAAGGAGACCAGCGTAAGAAGAGGCAGCGCCACTGTTAGTTTCGCTGCGCTTGATACCGATACGCCCGCCAAAGCATCGTGCCTCTCTTCAGCTGCCAGTATCGGGTCTATCCGTCCAGTGTCTTATAATGAAGAACTGGCTGCGCGTATCGAGAAGCAGGGACCGATGTTGTTGGTTCGCGACCTTGTCGATCCCATTCGACCAACCTGGCATGATATCGAGGAGTTATCCGAGTTGCTGAAGGGAGTTTTATTGGCATGTCATTCACGGCAGAAGTCAAAGACGAACTCTCTCGGATAGTACCCGAACACGCTGCCTGTAGAAAGGCGGAGTTATCAGCCTTGATCAGAGTCGAAGGCAAGCTCTCAGGCAACTATCGGCTGGAGATCACTACCGAGACGGCTCCCGTTGCCAGAGCAGCGGTGCGCTTGCTGCATGACGTCTACGAGTTGAAAACCGAGATTACTACCAGGCGTAGCACTTTGCACAAGACTTACAACTACCTGATCACCGTCCCGGCTCAGCATGGCTTGGAAGCAGCGATTCGCGACATGGGTATCATCTCGGATTCAGGACTGGAATTGGGTATCGATCTCAATCTGGTTAAGAAACCCTGTTGCGTGGCGTCCTATCTGCGTGGCGCGTTTCTGGGTGGTGGTTTCATCGCGGACCCACGTGGTGATTTCCATTTCGAACTGACCTGCGGACATGAGATGCTGGCCAATGGGCTCGTAGCACTGTTGGCTCAGATGTCGATTCCAGCCCGCACCCAGAAACGCCGCAGTGCCTGGATTGTCTACCTCAAGGGTGCTGAACCTATCTTGGATTTCCTAGCGCTTGTCGGTGCCCATAAAGGTGTGCTTACCATGGAGAATATCCGTGTTACTAAATCCGTACGCAACGATGTCAACCGTCGCCTCAATGCCGAGATCGCCAACCAGGCAAAGTCGATCGAGGCATCATTGGAGCAGGTCAGGGCTATTCGACTGCTGATCGAGAAGCGTGGCATCGACTCGCTGCCGCCGGCCCTCCAGGAACTTGCCCTGTTGCGTCTTGCGCATCCTGACGTCTCACTGAGAGAACTTGGGGAGTTCGCCGAACCACCGTTGTCAAAATCCGCTGTCTATCATAGAGTTCGACGTATAGAGGCAATTGCTCGGGAGTACCTGGAGCACTGAGGATAAGGCTTACAAAACGAGGAGTAAGGAGCACATCGTGACCGTTAAGGTAGGTATCAATGGATTTGGCCGTATTGGCCGTATGGTCTTTCGCGCCGCTGTAAAGAATTTTAATGACATTGAAATCGTAGGTATTAACGATCTTCTCGAACCAGATTATTTGGCATATATGCTTAAATATGACTCTGTACATGGCCGTTTTGACGGTGAAGTATCTGTGGATGGTTCCAATTTAATCGTTAATGGTAAAAGCATTCGCTTAACCTCTGAAAGAGATCCTGCTAACCTTAAATGGAACGAAGTAGGTGCAGACATTGTGGTAGAATCCACTGGTCTTTTCCTCACTGATGAAACTGCTTCAGCTCATATTAAAGCTGGTGCTAAAAAAGTGATTATGTCAGCTCCATCTAAAGATGGCACTCCCATGTTTGTATATGGTGTAAACCATGAAACTTACGCTGGTGAAAACATCATTTCTAACGCATCTTGCACCACTAACTGTTTAGCTCCAGTGGCCAAAGTACTCAATGACAAATGGGGTATCAAACGCGGTTTGATGACCACAGTACACGCTGCTACTGCAACTCAAAAAACCGTAGATGGTCCTTCACAAAAAGACTGGCGCGGTGGTCGTGGTATTTTGGAAAATATCATTCCTTCATCCACTGGTGCTGCTAAAGCCGTAGGCGTAGTAATTCCTGAACTAAACCAAAAACTTACTGGCATGGCTTTCCGCGTACCTACCTCTAATGTGTCTGTGGTTGATTTAACCGTAGAATTAGACAATCCTGCCAAATACGAAGAAATTGTTGCAGAAATGAAAGCAGTTTCTGAAGGCGCTATGAAAGGTGTGCTCGGATTTACCGACGAAAAAGTTGTTTCCACCGATTTCATCGGCGAATGCAACACTTCAGTATTTGATTCCGAAGCTGGTATTCAGTTAGACGACACTTTTGTTAAAGTAGTTTGTTGGTACGATAACGAATGGGGCTACTCCAATAAAGTATTGGAAATGGTTCGCGTTATTGCTTAATTAACTTTATAGCATTAAAAAAAAGCTCTCACTTTGGTGGGGGCTTTTTTATTTTGTATCTTTTTATCGAAATTTTCTAATCCAGAGGATCTTAGTTATGGCTAAATTATTTATTGAAGATGTGGAATTACAAGGCAAAAAAGTTTTAATGCGTGTAGATTTTAATGTTCCCCAAGACAAAGAAACTGGTGCGATTACTAACACAAAACGCATTGAAGCAGCTTTACCCACCATAAATTATGCTTTAGATCAAGGTGCAGCAGTGATTCTAATGAGTCACTTAGGTCGCCCCAATGGCGAAAAAGTGCCAGCTTTTACCATGGCTCCTGTGGCTGAAGCTCTTTCTTCCTTGCTAAAAAAGCCAGTTAAGTTTTTGGAAAACTGCGTGGGTCCTGAGGTTGAAGCCGAATGCGCTCAAGCTCAACCTGGCGATGTTATTCTTTTAGAAAACTTGCGTTTTCATATTGAAGAAGAAGGCAGTGCCAAAGTTAAAAACGCTGACGGAACCACTAGCAAAGTTAAAGCTGACCCAACCAAAGTGGCTGAATTTAGGGCTTCATTGACCAAATTAGCTGATGTTTATGTAAATGATGCTTTTGGTACCGCTCATCGCGATCACTCTTCTATGACCGGTGTGCAATTGCCTCAAAGAGCAAGTGGCTATTTAATGAAAAAAGAGCTTGACGCTTTTTCTGAAGTTTTAGACAATCCTAAGCGTCCTTTCTTGGCGATTTTAGGTGGAGCCAAAGTGGCGGATAAAATCCAACTCATAGATAATCTTTTGGATAAAGCTGACGAAATCATCATTGGTGGAGGCATGGCTTTCACTTTTAAAAAGGTTATAGATAGTATTTCCATCGGTAATAGCTTATACGACGAAGAAGGCGCCAAAATCGTGCCCGATATTATGAAAAAAGCGGCTGAAAAAGGCAAAAAAATCATTTTACCCGTAGATTATATTTGCGGTGACAAATTTGCTGCCGATGCACAAATTCAGTTGGCCACCGATGCCACAGGTATTCCCGATGGTTGGATGGGCTTAGATGTGGGTGAAAAATCCACTGAACTTTTTGTCAATTCCATCTTAAAATCTAAAACCATAGTTTGGAATGGCCCTGCAGGGGTTTTTGAGTTTGAAGCTTTTGAAAAAGCCACTAAAGCCATGGCCGATGCTATCATTAAAGCCACTGCAGATGGCGCAACCACCGTTATTGGTGGGGGTGACACTGCCACTGCAGCTAAAAAATACGGTGCTGATAAAAAAGTAACTCATACATCTACTGGTGGTGGTGCATCACTGGAATATCTCGAAGGGAAAGTATTGCCTGGTGTGGCAGCACTTTCTGATAAATAATCACTTTAAATTTAAGGTAAAAATATGCGTAAATATGTAATAGCAGGAAACTGGAAAATGAATAAAATTGTGGCTGAATCTGTAACTTTAGCCCAGGAAATTGTAGAAGTTGCCAAAAACATTAGCAAAGTAGAAATAGTTATTTCGCCCACATACTTGGCTACAGCTAAAGTAGCTGATGCAGTAAAGGGCAGTAATGTAAAAGTAGCTGTGCAAGATGTACACTTCGAAGATCAAGGAGCATACACAGGAAAGGTGTCTGTGGATATGGTCAAAGAATTAGGAGTGGAATATGTGATTGTGGGCCACTCTGAACAGCGTCAATATTTTGGGGAAACCAATGAAACCGTAAATAAAAAGGTGAAAAAGGTTTTAGAAGCAGGTTTAAAACCCATAATTTGCATTGGTGAAACCTTAGACGAACGCAATGCAGGTAAGCTTGAAGATGTACTCAGTGCTCAAATAAACGGCGCTTACGCCAATATAAGCAATACTGATGCTCTTAAAACCATCATAGCTTATGAGCCTGTATGGGCCATAGGTACTGGTGTGGTAGCTACAGAATCCCAAGCTCAAGAAGCACATGTGATTGTGCGTTCTTTCCTCAAAAAACTTTATGGTTCTAGTGTTGCCGATTCTATCACTATTCAGTATGGTGGCTCTATGAATGCCAGCAATGCTGGTGGGTTGCTCCAACAAAATGATATTGATGGCGGATTAATAGGCGGCGCTTCCTTGCAGGCCGAATCATTTATTGCTATCGTTGAAGCTGCGGAAAAAATCGCCTAGGAGTATTTATGTCTATTTTCTTTTGGTTACTGCTAGCCGTTCATGTGGTTTTATGTCTTTTTTTGGTAATGCTTGTATTACTGCAGAATGATCAAATGGGTGGCGGTTTAGCAGGTTTAGCTGGAGGTAGCAGCCAAGCATTTTCTACGGCTGGAGCCGCTACTTTTGTACAAAAATTAACCAAATGGGTGGCCATGGCTTTATTGGCTGTGGTGTTATCTTTGAGCTTTTTAGCTACTAAGCAAGCAGATGTTTTTCAAGGTTCAGAGCTTAAAAGAGCTGTTTCTAGTGGCTTGGGTTCTGTGTTGCCTCAAGAAATGGGTGATTTACAGGATTTACCAACAGTTCCCATGGAATAAACATTTAATTGAGTTTTAAGGGCAATGTTTAACATTGCCCTTTTTTTATGGTGAGCTTTGCTATCTTTTTATCCATAAGTTTTTGTGGAGGCTTCTTTGCGTTTTAGTTGGATTCCCATATTAAGTTTATTACCTAAAAATTTAATTAGTCAAGTTTTTGGTTTTTTGTCGCGCTTACGCATTCCTTTGTTTTCAAGTTTTTTTAGGAATATATTTGTAAAGCTTTACAAAATTGATATGTCCGAAGCCGAGTTAGAGCTTAACCAATACAAAAGCTTGAGTGATCTTTTTGTGCGCAAGCTTAAACCTGGTATGCGACCCATAGCAGCAGAAGAAATTGTCAGCCCCGTGGATGGAGTGCTTTCCCAATTTGGTCATTTTAAAGATTTAGAGTTGAGCATGATACAGGCCAAAGGGAAGAAGTACAACTTGGGCAGTTTATTACGAGATGATTCTTTAGCGCAAAAATTTGCTGGTGGAACTTATGCGGTGATTTACCTCGCTCCTCACAATTACCATAGAATACATAGTCCTATTCAAGGCGAACTTTTAGCGAGTTACTATTGCCCTGGAAATCTATGGCCTGTTAATGCAGATAGTGTAAGTCGTATTGAAGGGCTGTTTTGTATAAATGAAAGAGCAACTTCACACCTAAAAAGCCCCACAGGCGAAATGTTGTTGGTAAAAGTGGGGGCTACCAATGTGGGGCGCATAGCTTTGGAATACCCTTCAGATTGGATAACCAATAGTTCAAGCGCACCTTCTCGCCATCACCCTTTAAGTGTTTGGAAACCAGAACAGCCCATTAGTGTCGAAGCGGGATCCTTGCTAGGAAAGTTTGAACTAGGTTCCACCGTGGTTTTAGTTTTAGACAAAAATTTCACAGAAAAACATCCACAAATTTTCGCCAATAAATTGAATCAAAAGGTGAAAATGGGCGAAAGCTTGTGCTCTTAAGCTGGTGTTTTTGTGTCTTGGGTTAAAAAAAATAAGGGAAAAATTGTAGCCACTAAGGATTTTATAGCCTTATTTGAATCAAAGCCTTCTCATTTATTCAGCTGGATAAATAAGGGTGCAGAACAAGAAGAAAAAATCCTGCGCGCTTTATGTACTTCTATGCTATACCAGCAAATTTCCCAAGACCATTTACTAAGATTTTTGCAAAATTTATGGAAAGAATACCCTCAAACAGCTTTGCTCAACTTGCCTGCCCCTAAAGAAAAAACCATTTTGCAAATTATTGCTGTGTCTATGCCTCCAAACTCGTGGTCCATTTCTGCCCATGTTCCAGGTATAATTTGGAGCTTAGGAGAATACTTTAGGGATGAAATTAGACCAAATGTTCGCTTATGGCTATCTCAAAGCGAGCTCAGCTTATGGAGAAGTTTAAGCCAAATATATTTTGCCGGCAAAAGTAGTCCTATTCGTCCTAAGATTCTGCGTTTTATAGACCTTTTACGCTTCGATTGGCCTTTGGGACTAGCTTTGTGGAGAAAGGAGGAAGTAGTTGACTTAGAGGTTAAGGAGTGGCCTATAGCTATAAATCCTGGTGCAAGTAGATGGATGCAAAGAATAGGCCCCGGTAAGCTTCCTTGGTTTAAGAAAGCAGATTTAAAAAAACAGCTGCAGTTTTTTCAAGAGTTTTATGTAGGTTTAAACCCTAAATCACCGCAATTAGTTTATCATGGTTTACAGTTTTATGCCGACCCCGTAGCAAAAAGTTATTTGTGCAGAGATATTATTGGTAAGTGTCATTTGTGTCCGATTTATGATTTTTGTTTTTACAAAAAAGTTTATGAATAGTACAAGATTTATAAAAAAACTGTTTTCTTTAATAACAGTGACAATGATTCTTACAAACTGTAGTAAGCCAAGTAGAGAAATGGAAAAGCTACAATTGGGGCTAATAGTTTGTGATAATAAACTTCCAATTCACAATTCTAAAGAGATATATGCAGATAGTGCAGGGATAGATATTTTAGCTCGTGCTTTGCTAGTATATGGCGATTCTACACACTTAGAGTTTACAGTTGAAATTCAGGAGTATTCTAGCGATCTCGATGCTTACGGAGCATTTTTGCGACATGGTTTACCCCAAGATGGAATGCCGCGAATTATAGGTGAGCTGCAGGAGTCTTGGTATCACGAGTCCCAATGGCTGATATCTTTTAAAAGTAATAGACTCAGACCTTTATCTAGAAACAGCCAAGAGAAACTAATAGAGTCTTTTTTCCGTTCAGAACGGAAATTACTGCAAGTTTTCACCTTATTGCCATTGTTAGAGCGGCAAGTTAATGGAAGTGCAATTATTGAAAATCGCTTACTGGGGTACGATATAAATGCAAAGTTCTTGACTCAGCATTACTGTGATTCTTTGGGGGCTTGGTATGCAGCTTTAAGCGTAGAAAAGGTTTTGGCTGATGCTATTGCGGATTGGCTTAAAGAAATAGATCCAAAAGTTGATTTTCATGAAAATTCTGTGGTAAATATCAAAACTCAGGGATATAACATAATTGCCGGTAGCGTAAATGAGCGTTTAGTTGTGGTTTGGGCTAAGAGGAATGTTTTTTTGATAAAGAAGCAATGGGAAAAAGTTGCAAAGTCTTCTCAAGGTAAAGGTTGAAGCACAGTATGTAAATTTCTTTTTACATATTGTTGTTTTGCTTTAAAAAAGATATTATTTTGTTGAGAAGTTAATTGAGGTTTGTTATGGATTTTATAGAAAAAATAGAAGATGAAATCGCTGTTTTAAAGGTTGAGCACGAAAAGTTTCAACGCGGAAATATGTCTGCAGGTACTCGAGCTCGTAAAAACTTACAAAACATTAAAAAATTATCCCAAGCGATGAGAGTGCAAATTCAGGATAAAAAAAAGAATAAACCTTAAAATTGATAGGTAAAGTGTAAAAAAACCGTAAAAAAACTATTTTTTTACAAAAAGGTGCATTTAAATTGATTTTATTTGACTATTATGATTTATGAAGATATATTTCGGTTATATTTTCTGGTTTATAATAGCTTAAGAGAGAATTATTAACCGGAGTCACAGTAATTTTGGAGACGCGTGATCCTATGAGACTAAAAACTTTATTTACTGCCATTATTACATTAGCGATTGTTTCACAACCGCTAATGGCTAGAATCATCAATGTTCCAGGTGATTACAATAAGATTGGGGACGCTTTGGGCAATGCCGATGCGGGGGATACTATTAAAGTTCGCCGTGGAGTTTACAATGAAAACATTACTTTAGTAATGGGAGTTGTGCTGCAAGGCGCCGATCCGTTAACCACAATAATTGATGGGGGGCGCCGTGGTCCGACGGTTATGGGTACATCGGGGGCGGAAATGTCACATTTTACCATTCGAAATGGTATAGAAGGCGTTTTGTGTGAAAATGCTGCTCCATACATTCATCATTGTTGGATTATTGACAATCACGCTACAGGCTTGGGGGCTTTTATCTCACTGCCAGATGTGCGAAACAATATCGTATATGGTAATCGTTGGTCTGGCATTCTAGCTTGGGGTGCTAAATCATTAGATTCTAAGATTGAGCAAAATGTGGTTTTGCGTAATGGTTATTCAGGATTAACATTAATGGGCCCCACCAATATAGTGGCGCGTAACAACATATTTATGGAGAACCATTATTATGGCATTTTTGCTGACCCGGCAGCAGGACAAACTCTTGTGGAGTTCAATAACATTTACAGAAATTATTATCCCTTTAATCGCTTTATCAAAATTAACCGTACAAATGTTTCTTTAGATCCAAAGTTTGTGAACGCTTCGCTTTCCAAGCCTAACTTTTTTGTTGCTCCAAAGTCTCCATTGGTCAAAAGAGGAAAAGGCAAGCTTGATATCGGTTTGTTGCAGGTAGATGTGAAGTTGGATGAAGAACCAGCTCCTTTAACTAATGATTAGGATTTAAGTTTCACGAATTAAATGTTTTGGGTTTAAAATGATTTATAAAAAAATGACAAAAAATAACGAAAATAGAAGGTGGTCGGTGAATAGCGATAAAATCTTCAAGGCATTGTTAGTTGGATTATTTCTTTTGAGCGCTGCTTCAGCTTCGCCTACATATAGTCCTCATAAATATCAACAAAATGATTGGTTTGGCGAGTTTGGAGAACATACATCTATGTATGTAAATCCGGCGGGTATAGCTGAGAACGATCAATTAGAGGTTACCTTAGGGATATTCAGAACAATTAATGGTGAGGCAGGGCAAGAATATGTTTCTTTGGTGATGCCTTATGATTATAACCACGCTTTTGGTTTCTCTCTTTTTGGTAATGGAGCCGTTATTGAAGGCGGAGATCGTTATACTGAAATGGCCTATCAATTTGGCTATGCTTATCGCGTCCTTCATGCTCTTGCATTAGGTGTAGATTTAACGATTCTTCAAATAGATCAATTTAATGTTAATAAGCAACTTACTATGGGGATGGATTTAGGTTTAAGTTGGAACCCCATTTCTAATTCTAAATTAGGACATATACAAGTTGGTTTATCATTGCAAAATGCTCTAGCTCCAGGCATTTTAATGACTCAATCTTCGGGATATGGTTTTGCAGTTCCGTCGTTGATGGGAATTGCCGGAACATCTGATGATGCTTATTACATACCAACAAACTTAAACTTTTCAGTGTTTTATCGCGGTTTAAACCGTATGCTCGAAGCTAAAGCAGAAGTTAGTGTTATAGAATTAACCAAACCAGAATCTGAAGGTGGTAAGGGAAAGAATATTGAACAAAGTTTTACCGTTACTTACTATCTAAGCCCATTATTAGGTGTGCGTTTACGCTTTACAAAAGAGGGATACCCTGTACTCGGTGCTTCTATTAATGTAAAGGATGTAAACTTTTTCCGTTATCTTGAATTGAATTTAGAAATGTCCCATGATGATATTGTAGAAAAGAAAAATCGTGGTTTTTTGTGGAGCGTTAAACTTAATACAAGATTTGGCCCTACTCGTGAAGAATCTATTGGTGAAAGAAGATATCGTCGTTTGAAAATCGAACCTGAAAACGATTACCGCAGAGCTATGCGTTACTATTTGAATCGTCAATTCTTAGAAGCTTCTTATGCTTTTGGAAAAGTGATAACCAAATACCCCGCTTTCCACTTGGTGGACCAAGCTGCTTTTTATAAAGGCAAATCCTTTGAAAACATGAGAATGCATAGAGCGGCGACAGCTGTATATGAAGAGGCTATTAAAAAATACCCCCAATCTGACCAAATATCTAAATATTATTTCCAACTTATGAATATTGATTACAAAGACAATAAATATGGAGATGCAACAAATAAATACCAAGAAATAGCACAAAAGTTCGCAGATACCGATGTAAAAGCTGACGCAGACTACATTGCTGGTCAAATAAAGTTTGAACAGGCACTTTATCAAGAAAGTATTGATTTGCTAGCACCAATTTTACCTGGAAACGCTAACTATTTCTATGCTCGTTATACCATGGGAATTGCATATTCGCGTCTAGGTAAATGGGATGAGGCTGAAGCTTGCTTTAAAGATATTATAGCTCAACCTGCTTCAAATAAATCAGAGGTTGATTTGCAAGATGCTGCTAAGGTGAAATTAGGACATATTTACTTTAGTGCGGAAGAACCTAACTTGCCTGAAGCAGCTGCTCTTTATGGGCAAATTAAAGTTGACTCTCATGTCTATGATGAAGCGCAACTCGCATTAGGTTGGTCTTTCTTAAAAGTTAACAAACCCGATGATGCCTTAAAACATGCTCAGTGGATTGTTGCAAATATGCCCAACTCTTATTTGATATCTGAAGCTCATTTAGTAGAGGGTTATGCTCATTATATGAAAAAAGACTGGGCAAGAGCTGAAAAGGCATTGGCTAATGCGGAATCTTTGACAGAAAAACCCATTGTATCTCAGGCGAGCAAAGATTCAGCTCAGCAAGCATTTGAAGCAATGCAAGGTGAGTTTGAAGAGGTTCAAGATCAAGCTTTGGATTTGTCTAGGCAGTTACCTACTCCTCGTGTGGAAAAACGCAGAGCTGATTTGAGGCCAACTTTTGATAAGGCAAACAAAAATATTGATGAGTATGCTACATTCCAGCAAAGAGTTCTACAAAGTGATCGCTTCGAAGGCAACAGAACACGAGTATTAGAAGACGCCAAGTTTACTGCCGCTACTATTGGAACAATGAAAGGCACAGGAAGCTATGAAGGTCTAGAGGACTTAGATGATCTCGATGATTTTGGCGATGACTTTGACGATGACTTTTAATTTTTTAAAATAAAGATTATTTATAGAGAAAATGATGAAAAAAATAAGTAAAATTTTAACGATCTTATTATTGATAACGGGTGCTACTTATGCACAAAAAAATGTGTGTAAAGCTAAAACAGACGAGGCTAGAAAACTTGCAGAAAAATGTAAGGCAATGGATAGAAAATCCTCAGCATTTCAGCAATGTCGTAGTTCATACAACATTTTGCGCCAACAAGTTAGAACTGCTTGTGAAGGTGGTTTGACTACAGAACAGTTGGAAAAAAATGTGCAACAATGGCAAGAGTTTGTGGATGGCTGTAAAGGTCGCCAAGATGTCCGTTGTGCTAATGCTTTACACTCTTTAGGAACTTTTACTTTTAGGTTAGAAGATCTAAAGCACCTACAAGTAATGCAAAAATACGAAGAAGAAGTTGCATGGTGTGCTGACCGTGATAATAAGCCAGCTAAGTGTAAAAACTTGGATAAACTCCCTAAAGCTAATCATCAAAAATCTTTAGGGCATTTTATGGACTTTATCAAGAAGTATCCCAAAGATATTAAAATCCCTAATGTGCTTTATCAAGCCGCTGCTGTCCTCGAAGCAACCATGGAAGATGAGAAAGCATATAGGTTAAGGCTTAAATTAGTGAAAGAATGGCCAAATAATGGCTTAGTTCCTAAGGCGTGGTTGCGTATCGGTGAATATTTCTTTATGAATAGAAAATATCGAGATGCCATAAAAGCTTACGAAAAAGTTACTGGATTTGACAACTTAACAGGAAAAGAAGCTGCATTGGCTATGTATCACTTGGCAGAATCTTTCTACAATATTGCGGAATACGAAACAGCTGCTATAAAATACTATGACTATATTGTAGGTTCTGATAGAGGAAAATATCCCTCAGACTTGCGTCAGGAAGCTATGGACTTTATGGCAGCTTCTTTTGCTGACTTAGATGATGGCGTGGAAGTAGCGGCTAGGTTTTTAAAAGGTAAAAAGGTAGCTTTTAAAGACTCTCTTTATTTCAGAATTGGAATGAAAAATAAAGATCATGACCGAAACGAAGAAGCTGTTGAGTGCTTTAATTACCTCCTAAACATGAACCCAAACTATGTGGATGCTCCTCTTGCAGATATAGCTATGGTCGAGATTTTAGTAAAACAAGAAAAACTAGAGGAAGCCCAAGCACATCGATTGAATGTTGTTAAGCGCTATACTAGAAACTCCCCTTGGCATAAAACCAACCAAAAATATCCAGAATCAGTTAAAAATGCTGAAAATGCAATAAGGTCTGCAATGCTCGATATCCCGCAATACCATCATGCAAATGCAGCGAAAATCACAGAAACTGGAGATGTTGAAGCTGGTAAAGCAGAGTATCGGAAAGCTATTAAAGCTTATAGTGATTTCTTGCAACGCTATGCTAAAGAACCTACTTGGGATGAGTTTAAGGTCCATACTAATTTGGCTTTAGTTTATCAAAATTTAAATGAATATGATAAAGCGGCGGAGAGATTTAACTGGATTGACGATGTTGACACTACTAGATATGGGCGTCGTCACGAAGGCTTAGGTGAATTAATAAAGAAGAATGAAGCCGCTTATAATGCTGTTATTATGATGGATCATAATAGAGAAAAAGCTAAAAAAGCTAAAGCTGGTGATGATGATGAAAACGCCTATAACTTACCTGAAACCAAATCTTATTTCAAACAAGTAGATAGGTATATGGCTAAATGGGGAAAGCAAAAGGATGCACCTACTTTAGCGTATAACGCTGCAGTGGTTCATTACAATGCCAAACAATACGGTACAGCCATCAGAGTATTAACCCAATTGCGTAAAGATTTTCCCAAGCACGAACACACTTTGGTCATAAGCCGCATGTTAGCCCAAGCTAACTTAGAAAATGGAAATTTAGATGAGTCTCAAAAAGAATTTGAATGGCTATGGACACAGTATGCTAAAGTTAAAGAAACCCGCAATGATTCTATGGCAAAAGAAATTGATAACTCAATAGCAGCAGTGCTTTTCCAAAAAGCTGATAAATTTGTTAAAGAAGGAAAACATGAGCAAGGTGCTACAGCGTATTTGGCTCTTGTGAAAAGATATCCCACAGCTGAGTTTGCTGATAGGGCTGTGTTTGAGGCTGGTGCTGCTTATGAATCTGCTAAGATGAATAAAGCTGCAGCCGAGACATTTATGCTTATGCCACGACAATATGCTAGTTCTCCGCTCACCATAAGAGCTATAATGAGGGCGGCGCAGGCTCATATTAAAGATAAAAATCATCGAGAAGCGGCATATACATTCTTGTTTATCACTGAAAACTTTCCAAAAGATTCAACAGCCTTTAATGCTATAGGTTGGGCTGCTGGTGTATATAATACAGCTGCAGAGGAAAGTAAAACTCAGGCTGATTCAGCTAACAATAAAAAACTGGCTGCGCAAACTTATGAGATAGCGCATAAAAAATATCCCAAACATGAAAAAACGCCCCAAATGTTGTATTCAGCATGTATTAGCTACGAAGAAGCACTGGTGACTGAAGAAGCTATCCGCTGTAACAAAGAATTAGTTAAAAGTTATCCAAAGTCTTCTTACGCACTAGATGCCGCCTTTAGTATTCCCATGGCTTACCAGACAGCTAAAAAATGGAGCGAGGCTGCTACTGAATTTGTTGCTTTTACTAGAAGCTATACAAGCGACAAAGAAAAATTAATAGCAGCGCATTATGGAGCTGCAAAAGCTTATGCTGAATTAAATGATAAAAAAAGTGCGCAAACTCAGTTTAACAATGTATTAACTTCTTATGAAAAACATGGTTTGCAAATAGCTAATGCTGATCCATCAATACCAGCTGAAGCGGCCTATGCTCTAGGTGAATATATATACGATGAAATGAATGAAATCGATATTAAAGGAAATGATAGAGCCAAACAACAAGCGATTAAAAATTTAACAGCTAAGTTGCAAGCTGCTATGTCTCAATATGC
>LSQX01274457.1_pt1 | contig 19412 bp, 13 predicted proteins | sample 654561 | NCBI WGS metagenome assembly LSQX01 (sample SAMN04489861, study PRJNA283612) | anaerobic digester metagenome | isolation source: 4 biogas reactors fed with cattle manure at either 37C or 55C with and... | place: Denmark: Kongens Lyngby | collected 2014
CGTAGGAGACGCGTTGCCCTTTTCTAAAGCCGTAATTGACGCCCTCTGTTTTAATAAGTTTCTTTTGGGGATCAATGCTTAGTACTTTTTCATAGGAGTTGGCCCAATCCCAGGCCCAGTAACCGTGAGCCCAGATACTGTTGGCCGGGGAAGGGGTTTTCCATGTGCCGGGCCGTTCTCCATCATAAAAATAACCGTTTTCTTTACTGCCGATTGATCCGCCATGTCCATCATTTGTACCTGATTCAGCAAAGCCGTCAATTTTTGAGAACTCACCCGGGTTCGGCCACTGGGCCAAAGTCATCGGTTTGCCGTCATAGAAGAGCTCGCAATGAGCCGGGTGAGTAGGCCTGGCAAAGCCTCTGGAACGGAGCTGTCCAAAATTCTTCATTCCCAAAGCGCCTAAATCCGCTGTCCAAATTTTCCGTTGGGTTTCCGGGGAGAGTCGCTCTTGGATGGATTTGTCTGCGAGTTCTACAAAATTGGTCACAGAGTGACCTCCTATAAGCCGAGCGGGATTTGTTGTAGAGTAGGAGCGGTATACGATTCGGCGATCCATGCGGCCATTGTCTTCGTAATTTAACTCCAGTGTGCTATCGACGAAATAATCACCGGGAAGAAGATGGATAACAGCGCCCTCTTCAGGCGGAAGCATTGTCTTTCTCTGTATTTCCCTCAAGAGGTCCCGAGCTGCCGAAAAAGTAGCTAAAGGTTTTTCTTGTGTTCCGGGATTTTGGTTGTTGCCGCCTTGATCAACGGGAGCGACAAAGAGCTCCAGAGGGGCTCCGTAACCGATCACTGCTTGAGCAATCAGCATGATAAATAATACCTTCTTCATAACGCTCAAAAATACGTGTAAAACCATTACAAAATAGGGCACCTTAGGCGAGCAAAAACGCCAAAACTTCTTACAAAAAAAAGTGCCCAGCCCCTAATCCCCGGCCACGGCTAAAGCCTCAAAATCAAAGCCATTACTTTGACTGTTCCTAAGATCAATGCTACTAATAATTTACGCAAGGGGGTGAAATTGAGAGCAAAAATCAAAATCCAGATACCCCACTGGCTGAGCCAAAAGTAGGTTTGATGGCTCATGCGGGTAAAATTCTTAAGTAAATGAGACCCGTCCAGCGGTGGAATCGGTATCATGTTAAACCAGGCCAGCAGGATATTGATATGGACCAGCTTTAACAAGAATTGAGAAAAACCGTCCGCGAAACTTTGATCTTGAGCAAAGCCGGCTGTGATGATTTTATAGAATATAAGCGTTATAAAGGCCAGAAGCAGGTTAGAAAGTGGGCCGGCAACGGACACCAGGTTATCATCGCGGGTTCCACGCCGATAATTGCGGGGGTCTACGGGTACGGGTTTAGCCCAACCAATTACAAAACTGCTTAGGCTTGATCCCACTGGTCCCATGGCAGGCAAAAAAATCATGAGCAAGGGTAAAATCACCGTGCCCAGAGGGTCTATGTGAGCCAGAGGATTTATCGTGAGGCGCCCGAGTGCTTTTGCCGTGTTATCTCCACACCGGGACGCCATCCAAGCATGAGCAAACTCATGAAAACTGAGAGCTATTATAAAACAAAAATAAAAAATGAGACCGTTAGCTAGAACACTCGCATTCATCGCCCACACACTTTACCTTGGTGTTTTGACATACGCAAAACAATAACGGGAGTCCTGCTGTCTGGGCCTGAATAACCTGGATTAGAGCAGCAACTTACTCCTAAAGTGCACAAATAATACAATTGTCTGCTTTCCTGTACTCTTCCTGCTGGACAAATGCAAACAGAGTTTGAGAGAATGGGTCAGGGTTTTGAGATATGAGTACTAAACTGAGTGATCTTTTGGGTGTCTCTCCGGAAGTGTTGGAGAAAGGTGGCGTTTTTAATGCGTTAGTAAACCGGGATTCTTTGGTTTATGTGGACCCTCATGCACTTTTAACATCGAAAACGCCTGAAATCCAGCAGGCAAATCATCGTTTTCGTCGCTATGCGTCTGGGCTGATACGCTTGTTGCAGGTTTCAGGTAGGAGCGATGACATCTTTTATTCTGAAGTATTGAATGAGCTTCAGCTGGAAGATATGGGTATTCATTTCTCTCATGCGATTAGCAGGGGGATCTCCGGCATGAAGGCAGATATGGTAGCAATGCTAACTGCCACGGCTCGAAAATTTGTACGGTCCGGAATTACCGACACGGAACTATTCCCATTGGTGGCCGTTCTGGAAGGAATCGAAATGAAGCGAGCCGGCGGTATGGTTGCCAAGGTGATTCTTCCCAATTTGTTTGCATATACCGACCGCGTTGTCCAAGAACAGGGAATCGCTAACGGTCGCTATCGCTATATGAATAAAACCTATTGTGTCCCATTTCACCCTTTGGACTCAAAGCCGATTATTTTTGTGCCAGCCGAGCTGCTTAGCCTCAAACCGGTCGCTTACAACTGGAGTGAAAATGATATTATTTCTGAGGATAACGATGTGGTAAAGATGATGGTTTCTTCTCAATTGGGGGACAATTGGAAAACGGCTTTTGAAACTTGCTTCCCATCAGTGGTTAAGAAAGTGATGCTCCTTCACCCTTCTCTTATGGCAGACTTGATTCGCCATTACAAGTCTAAGCCCAGCAACTCTGTTTCGGCTTCATTAGTTGTTTAACGAGCATAACAGAGAGGGAGAATGTATGCCGGGGCGACATGAGGAGTGTTGCCTTTTGGCTTTTTAAAGGTTTTAAAATTCTTCGATATATAATTAGTAAAAAGTATGGATGATACAAACTCACTTATTGAACAAAGAAAAGCAAAACTGAATGCACTGCTGCAAAAGGGAATTAACCCCTTTATGAACAAGTGCAAACCCGACTGCGATATAAATGCAGCCCGTGAGCAATTCGAAGAAGGTAAGGAAATTTGCTTGGCTGGACGAATTACCGCATACAGAGATATGGGTAAAAGTCTTTTCTTTGATATTCGCGATCAAAGTGGAAGAATTCAGATTTATGCCCAAAAGCAAATATTGGGAGAAGAACAATTTGCACTTTTTAAACATTTGGATATCGGCGACTTCCTGGGCGTACAAGGTAAATACTTTAAAACACGTACGGGAGAAATCTCAATAAAGCTCGAGTCTTTTGCTGTTCTTTCAAAATCGCTTCGCCCTATGCCTGAAAAAAGGAAAGGGGTTGTTGATACGGAAATTCGTTATCGTCAGCGCTATCTGGACCTGATGTCCAACGAGGATGTCCGGGGTGTTTTCATTAAAAGGAGTATTATCCTTCATGAAATCAGGCAGTTCCTGAATTCCCGCGGTTTTATGGAGGTTGAAACTCCCATGATGCAACCGATTCCCGGAGGCGCAGCCGCAACTCCCTTCATCACCCATCACAATAGCCTGGGGTGCGATTTTTACTTACGCATTGCGCTGGAGCTTTACCTGAAACGGCTTCTGGTTGGAGGTTATAACCGCGTTTTTGAAATTGGGCGCAACTTCAGAAATGAAGGTTTGGATCGCCGTCATAATCCTGAGTTTACCATGATGGAGGTATACGAGGCTTTTGGCGACTATGCAAGCATGATGGAGCTTTTAAAAGACATGGTCACCCATGTGGCTCAAAAAGTTTTAGGCTCATTGGTGATAGAAACCAGAGATGAAACCGGGCAGGTCACCAAACGGATAGATTTAACCCAGTGGAAGCAGGCGAAGTACAAAGATATGGTCCGCGAAAAAGCAGGTGGAGACTGGTTTGATATTGAACCGGCAGAGCGGAGACAGAGGGCTTTGTCAATGGGTATTGAGATTGGGGATGACTACGAAGACTTTGAAGTTACTTCAGCAATTTTCGAGAAATTGATTGAGCCGACTTTAATTCAACCTACTTTTGTGACCCATCTGCCTAAGGAGTTGGTGCCACTTGCAAAGATTTCTCCTGATGACCCTTCCGTAGTGGAAGTTTTTGAGTGTTGTATGAACGGCCAGGAAATAGCGCCTGCATATTCTGAGCAGAATGATCCGATAGAACAAAGGCAACGGCTTGAGCATCAAGCGGGTGGTGAGCAACAAAAACTGGACGAGGATTTCTTATTGGCTTTGGAGCATGGAATGCCTCCTGCCGGAGGTATGGGCGTGGGCATTGACCGCTTGGTGATGATGCTTTTGGGGCAGGATAGCATTCGGGATGTACTCCTCTTCCCCCAGCTCAAGCCTAAGCTCCACTCTATAGAGGCAAGTGCAGAACCCAAGGAGTAAAAAATGCTCCCCAGACCGAGTTGGCTTATCCCGTTAGAACATGCGGCAGATGTAGGTATACAAGTATCTGCCGCAACTTTGGGGCAGCTGTATGAGAGATGTGCCTGGGGCATGTTTTATGAGTTGACGGATTTGGGTTTGATCCGTCCCAAAAAAACTAGAGAAATTGAGATTCATGCCAATGGCTATGAGTCGCTGTTGGTAAAGTGGCTGTCCGAACTCAATTATATCCATACTGTTGAGCACTATCTCTTTTGCTGTTTTGAAGTTTACGCAATAAGGGAAAATTTTTTAAGAGCTACTGTTTCTGGAGAAAAATATAATCCTTCATGCCACTCGATTCAGAACGAAATTAAGGGAGTGACGTATCATCTTCTTAAGGTTGAAGCAGATTTAACCGGAGGGTGGCGCGCAGAGGTTCTTTTTGATGTTTAATAATCTGTTGAATAATACATCGTCCGCCGTTCTTTATTGATTGTTCTCTGGCTTTTGAGGGTAGCAACTCGCAGATATATTTGAGGAACGATTCAAGTAAGAAAAGGGCTTTCCAATCGAGAAAAAATCGGCTATGTTCAATACTGCTGGTGCGTCTTTAAGAGATGCTTTTGCAGACTATGTTTTTGGCGCTCAGAATAAAGAAGGAATCCCTGAAGAAATTGATGAGGTTGCTGAAAAGTATCCCCTTGCTGTTGGTATTATCTTTTTTTCTACAGCCTCTTGAGGTGTCCGCCGATAATTTCGGTCCGATTTATACTGAAAAAAGTAGCTCCGTTTTTTCTTCAAGGACAGTTGTTGGGACTGCTTATAATTCATTTTCAAATATTCGGTTGACTGGCCATTTAAGGGAGTCATTAAAAACGCCCTTTTCTTTTGGAATTTGCAACACTACGATTGATGATGGCGGAAAAATTTCCCTTGAGAAAGCGGATTTTAAACAGAATATCGGCAGAGAAACGACAGATATAACTCGTCCTGTCAGAAAAAAACAAATATCTATCCCTCTAAACGAGATGTTTTACTCACCGCAAGAAAGTGAGCTTGGTTTTTTTGCGTTGCCTGATCAACTTCTTGGAAGCGGATTGGTTGCAATTTACGATGCAAGCTACAATAGGAGGTCAGAACCGGGAGAGACGCTCAAATATACGGTTCCCACCTACAGTGCATCTTCTTACAGACCACCTACTGAAAGAGAAGGTTACAAGCAGAGGGAATCAGAACATGCGTCATCATACGATAGCTGGAGAACCCCGGAACCTGTTTATTTAAAAGCTCCCCACCCAACTGCCTATTTAGGACCGGCGCGTGACTCAAAAAACCTTCACGCAAGAGATGAAGGGCTGATTATCAGGGGCTTTAGATGGCTCTATTACGACATCCCCCGGGTGGTCGTCCATGTTTTTATCGAAAGGCCAATCTACGTTATTGGTGGAGTTGCTTTCCTTGTTTTTTCTCTCGGCGGTATAGGGCTTTTTATTTTATGCCAGCTGGGACGAAAGACAAAATAGAGGCTCTATTTTTCAGGGTGTCGAGCGAAGAGCCCACTTCTTAAGGCTATTTTGATACTCGGCTAGAGCAATCAAAGGCCAGTTGATCCGGTAGTAGTCATACCGCATGTAATAGACTTTAGGAAATCCGGTTCCGGTATATTGATCACCGTTCCATGTCCCGTCGGCATATTGCGTATCAGTGAGGAATTTGATCCCGGATTTTATACTAGCTCTTGTTGGATCACCAAAAGAGAGTATACCCATTACGGCCCATGCTGTTTGGGTGGCAGTACTAATCCCTAGCCCTTTAAGAGAGGGGAAGTCATACGAGCCGGGTGTTTCACCCCAGCCCCCATCCGGATTCTGGCAGGATTCGAGCCAGTTGCGGGAGCGGATGATCCAATCCTGATTCATATCTATCTTCAACGCATCCAGACCTCTAAGTGCCTGCCATGTTCCGTAAATATAATTTACGCCCCAGCGACCATACCAGGAACCGTCAGGCTCTTGAGTTTTTTTGATATAGGCGAGTATGCTCTTTAAAGTTTTTGAATCTATTGGATAATCAGCTTTGCCGATGTATTCCAACATTCTGCCTGTGATGTCGGAGCAAGGCGGATCAAGAATAGCGTTATGGTCAGAGAATGGAACTTTCTCCAGCCACGGCTTAGTCACGTCTTTATCAAAAGCCGCAAAGCCTCCTTCTTTGCACTGAAAGCTCAGGGCCCAGCGAAATGCCCGGTCCATTACGGTTGCCTGCAGTTCTTCATCGGAAGCTTTCATAAGTCTCAATCCCAAGAGCACTTTGACGGTATCATCCACATCCGGATAGAAAACGTTATTGAACTCAAATGCCCAACCGGAGCACTCGGGATAGGGGTTTTTTACATACCAGTCGCCTCTCTGCCGAACTTCTTTGCTTAAGAGCCAATCAGCTGCTTTTTGGAGACTGGGATGATCCGATGGCAGACCCGATTGGGCTAAAGCAACAGAGCAAATTGCAGTATCCCATATCGGCCCAAAACAAGGCCGAACGCGAATTTCGCCTGTAACTGGATCATTGACAACTAAGCTGTCAACGTCCTTCATTGCCTTGACATAGATTGGGTGTGATCGAGAATACCCTAGAGATTCCAACGCCATGACCGTATTGCACATGGAAGGAAAAATAGCGCCTAAGCCATCGCATCCTTCACCAATTCGCTCTAGCATCCAATTTTCGGCCGCTTTAAGCGCTTTTTTTCGGAGTGGCTTCCATGAAAGTGCATCATGGAATTTTAGGAAGCGATTAATTAGAAGGAAAAAATTTCTCCAGGAAAAAAACTTCTTATCCCGAGGCAGGGAGAAGTCTTCTTTTTCGGTTCCATAAGGATATAACTCATTAATCTGATGCTCGGGTGGTAGATTCCGTGTGGGCTTAAAGTGGTTAATAATGGACATGGAAACTACCATTGCCCTGGTCCAGGAGGAAAGCTCGTAGATATTAAAAACAAACCAGTTAGGCAGGAGCATGAGCTCTGTCGGGATAGAGGGAATATACTTCCATGGAAATTGACCAACAAGAGCAAGGTAGAATTTAGTATAGGTGTTAGTCTTAGGAATCCCTCCCATCCTTAAAATCGTAGCTCTGGCACGAACCATTCGGGGGTCTCGCTCCGAGATACCAGCTATTTTGAGGATATGGTACGCTTTAACGGAAAGATCTATATTGGAAGGAGAACCGGTGTACTGCCCCCAGCCACCATCCGAATGTTGTTCTTTTAAAAGATGTTTTGCAGCCTTTTCCTCGAGCTCGGGATTGCTGATTCCCAACCAATGGAGGAGTATGATATAATCGCAAATAGTAAGAGGGTCTACCAAGAGCTCTGAGTTCCAATAACCTTCCTCAGATTGCGCGGCAAGAAGATATTTTTGCGAACGAAGAATGCATTCTTCCATTTTCTTAGCCAGTTCGCTAACAGCCTCTTTCTCCAAAACCAATGTCTTTATCTGAGGCTTCGATTCAGATATTTTTTTTTCTTTTTCGGGTAATGGCCGTATCCCTTCTTCCATCATTCTTCTTATTGACTGCACTTATTTTTGTTCTAACTTCTTTTGAGCAATTGCTTTGTAAAAGGACTCGACGAGCCACTCTGGAGGACGTATGGCGTTGCCATTTACGTTTACAAAAGCATGCACGGTGTACCCTTTTACAATCACACGTTTTGTGGCCGTATTAACCAAAAGCTCTTCAGCGCGGAATTTGGCTCTGCCCTGAAAAAGGATGCGTGTGGTTAATTCAAGCAAATCATCATATTCTGCACGATCAAGATACTCCACATGAGCTTCAATCACAGGAAGGAATACACCCTCTATTTCCATAGTGGAATAGGGAATTCCCAAAGCGCGAAGCACTTCAGTTCTTCCGCATTCGAACCACTCCAAAGCACGGGAGTTATAAAAGGTCCCCATTTGATCGGTTTCACTGTATCGAACTCGGAATTGGATTGTGTGATCGAAAAAAACTGATTGGTTCTCGTTGTTCATATATACTATCCACCAAAAGATTGTTTGATTTGATGACTCACTTTCTAATTTTCTTTTATAAAAGTGGTACCGGTGGTCGGACTCGAACCGACACGTCTTTTAAAGGACCCGGGATTTTAAGTCCCGTGCGTCTGCCATTTCGCCACACCGGCGTCTCTTTTAAACACTTCTGAAAGTAAAAGCCCTATGCGAGAGCTGTTTTAGCCTAGCAAATAGAACAACAGTTGGCAAGAATCCTTTTATCTCACCAATGCCAGATTGAAACAAAAAAATTACTATGAAGATAGAGGCGATAACTCTTCCCAAAGATGAACGCTAGTGGCGACACCCTTGTCAAAGCACTCCAGACTGAACTTTTCGTTGGGCGAGTGAGCGTTATCATCGGGTAAACTCAAACCAATCAGAAGGGCATCCGCACCCAGTTTGCGTTTAAATTCCATGGTGATAGGAATGGACCCACCTTCACGCATTATTGTTGGCTCCTGCTCAAAAGCCCGCCCCAAAGCGCGAAGTGAAGCCTGAACTTTTGGACTGTCTGGCTCAACAATATAAGGGTCTCCGCCGTGGCCACGTACAATCTTAATTGAAACAGTTGGAGGGCAGATGCTTTCGATGTATTTACATACCCTGTCCATAATCACATCTGCTTTTTGGTGGGGAACGATGCGGCAAGTAATTTTGGCGCTAGCGACCGATGGAACAATCGTTTTGCTGCCTGTACCCTGATATCCACTGGTCAAACCGTTAATTTCCAGTGTTGGACGACAGGAACGTCGTTCCACTGTGGTGTACCCTTCTTCGCCATAGAGTTCCTTCAAGTTGAGGCTCTTTTTGTAAGATTCATCATTGTGGGGCAGTTTTTTAAACTGTTCTCTCTCGTAAGGGGAGAGTGGCTCTACCTCATCATAAAATCCGGGAATAGTGACCCTACCTTGAGAATCGTGCAAGCTTGAGAGCAGGGAGCAAAGAGCATGGGCAGGATTATGCACGCCTCCACCATGTATGCCGGAATGTAAATCTCTATCAGGTCCCGTCAGGAAAATTTCAAATGCCAAGACGCCGCGCAAGGCATAGGAGACAGCAGGACAGGTAATGGCAGGCATTCCCGTATCGGAAATCACCACAGCTTCGCAGCGGAGGTCGCCTGCGTGATCCTCAAGAAATTGGCTCAGGCTTTCGCTCCCGATTTCTTCTTCACCTTCCATCAGGAAAACGATGTTGAAAGGAAGCTCAGAACCTGTCTTGAGTATGCATTCTATGGCTTTGAGGTGAGTGAATAATTGACCTTTATCATCCGAAGTGCCTCTGCCATAAATATTCCCATCTTTAACAACAGGTTCGAAGGGATTTGTAGTTTTCGTCCAACCTTCCAGTGGTTCAACCGGCTGCACATCGTAATGGCCATAAACCATGTAGGAGCGCTTAGAGACGTTGTGAGGCGTTCGCGCAAGAACAATAGGGTGTCCTTTAGTTTGGTGAATTTCGGCATTTAAACCAATCGCTTTGCAATGGTTCGATAGCCACTCTGCACAGCGTTGCATATCTTCCTTGTGCTCCGGCTGAGCCGATACACTCGGGATACGAAGGAACTCCTTGAGCTCCTCCAGCATCCGTTCACGATATTTTTTGAAATACTCTAAAGGCTTCATTCCTATTTACCTCTGATTTTATTAAATAAACCACCCAAAGAAGGTGTCCCTTTATTGGTGTCGACGTTGCCACCTGTTGTGTCGTTGGTGTCAGCTTCTTTTTTCTTGATTCCCACCAGACTTCCCAAGCCCTCAGCAATTCCTTTTACACCGTTGGTGTTATTGGAATCGCCAACCAACAAACCTCCTACCTGGCCAACAATTTTGTTAGCGCCCTCGCCGACATCACCTACTGCACCCACACCAGATTTTAACAATAATCCAGCTATGGCCACTTCATTTAAGTTGATTTTATAAGAGGCCGGAGTTCCTTCAATTTTTACAAAATCAGGCATGGCCAGGAATCCAATATCATTCGTTCTCACTTGGATGGACGAGAGGTTTGATTTATCAGCCACATTGGGTTCCAAGTAGATTGTTACCGGCAGGCTTAATGGGGTATCCATTAAGATCGGTTCCAGATTCATTGTGCCGGTTACGTCGGCCTCAAAAGCGTCGGTGACAACTCTGGCAGAATTGATGTTGAAGGTACCGTTAGTGCCATTCATGCTCGCGTATACGCCTAAAATAGGTGAATCTGCCAAATCGTTTATCCGCAGCAAGGTCAAAATAGGTGTCAACGCAAGCTTATATGTAGAGCTTATGGGGCGGAAGCTCACGTTGGTCAGTCCACATACATTTTGTAAAGCCAGATTCTTTTGAATAGCCCCCTCAGTGAGTCCAGAACCATTGATGGATCCAACCGCAAAGATATGGCCGCTTGAAAGTTCTCCCGGCATGTCAGGCGCAAGAAAACTGAAGATAGGGGCCGCCGGAATGGAGGGTGCGTCATAATTGAGCGTGTACCGGTAACCCGGATGATTTAAATCAGCCAGTGCAGAAAGTTTTGCATCGCCCCCGTTGACATTAAGACTCTTTGAGGTTAGCCCTACCACATTTGTTTTTATGAAGATGTTTGCATTAAGATTGCTGGCAAACATTTGATCTAAATAAACAAGGCCCAAATTAAGATCGCACTCAAAATCTTTGAGGGGCAAATCAATTGGGAGCGGTTCCTCTTTGGGGAAAGGTAATGAATTATCCGAAGGGGTGGTTGCGGGCTCTGTATCGGCAACAGCTTGGGTTGAATCAGGCTTTTGTGCGGATTTGAGCCAAGCGAGTTGAGGCGTAAAATCCATGGATTCCGACGTGATTTTCAAGCGGGAAGCTTGCTCCAAATTGGCATAAGCGACTTGTCCGGTAAGACCGATTTCATTTTTTGCTCGATCAGTAGGTTTCCACGCAACGTTCAGCTTCTGAATGTCCAAAATGTTAGGATCCAATGCGATTTGATAATCTCCGTTCACAAAGAAATCTCTAATATCCAACGATTCACTCTGGACTGAGAAACTGTCCGCCTTAAAGGCGCCGATAAGGGCGCTCTTGCTCTGATCTCGAGTGAGTTGCCCTGAAGCTTTAAGAGAGCCGGCTGCAGCATAGTCCATCAGCGTTACTGAGTTAAGATTGCATTCGCTTTCTACGGTTATTTTGTTACCCGAGTCAGCTACATTTAAGTTGAGTAAACCAGTCAATATTCCTGATGCTTGTGGGTCTTGTAACAGGCCTTTCCAGTCAGCCAGTTCTAGGTTCCAAACAACGCTGAGTGCTGAATCCGGGGTAGCCTCACGCGGCGATGCACGCCAGCTCAACATAAGAGGTTTGGTAAGGTCTGCTGTTAAAAACTTCTTTTCTCCCACACTGCCTTTTGCATCGACCAGGCTAGCTCTGAGAATGCTCTTTTGAAGATCGGCACCAACGTCCAGGTTCACGGTCAAAGAAAGTGGAGGTATTTCCTGCGCCCCGGTTAATTTAAGGTCTTTCAGACTTGTTTGGTTCTTTAGTTCAAAAAGCGTAAGAGCATTGCTGGCCTTGATGTTTCCGGCCGATGCAAAGAGGGCTTTTTCAAACTCAAGTCCTGCAGAACGCGAAAAAGTGTTGAGGATTTTCTGGTCCACATTAGCAAGGGCGTAATTCACGTTCAGGGAAATATCCTTCAAATTCATCTTGAGGTCAGTTTCAAAAGAAGCTTGGGAACCTTCAGAAGCCATTTGGAGCGGAGCAACCGCGAGAGTTACATCGTCATTTTTAATAACGAGGCTCGTATCCAGCTTGGAAAAAACAATGTTCTCCAAGTAAATGGCACCGACTTCAACTTTTCCTGTGAAATCCTTGATAGGTAAAACAATCGGATTCGTGCTTGCTGAAGTGCTTGTCGAAGCAACATCGCTTGAGGAAGAAGCCGTTTCGGGAAGTTTTTTAGCTTCTTGAGAGGTCTGAGTAGTCAGAGTCTGAACCCAGTGCAATACGGGCGTCAGGTCCAATCCTTCGGATAACACGTGTAAAGAAGAAGGAGTGCCTTCCGGTGAAAGATCAAACTTACCCTTTATGTTGATATTATTCTTTGCCAGGAGGGTAGGGGTAAAGCGAATGTCCATGTTCTTGATTTCCAGGGCAGGCGCAAGAGAAGCTTGTATTTCATAGTCGGTACCGACTGTGAAATTTGTAATGCTTATATCACTCGTAGAGGCCTGAAGCTGGTTAACCTCCAGTTTGCCGGAAATCTGGCTTGAGTTTTCTTCTAACAGGAACAGGTTTTGCGAACGAATTTCTCCGGAAGCGTTGTAGCCCAAAGCGTTCACATTGGCCAGTGTCAAACTGCTGGCGCATTCAAGACGTGTGCCTTTTTCTTTGACATCCATGTCAAAAACGCTTGTGAGTTGGCCTGATGCACTCTCATCGCCGATGAAGCCTCTCCAATCGGCCAGGTCCAAAGACAGCTTGCTATGGAGAGAGGAGTCAACGGCTCCCTCAGAAGCGCTTTTGCCCCAACCCAAGAGGACTGGTTGAGAGATGTGTGTTGCTAGAAACTCTTTTTCCCCTCGGAGTCCTTTTGCAAAGAGCTTGGAGATGTTGAGGGTTTGTTGCTCAAGATTTGCAGTAAGGTCCAAGTCTGATTCGAGTGAGACTACCTGAGTAGAGCTTTCAGCAGCCAGGACAAGATCGGTAATCTGAGTTTGGTTTTTGAGCTTATAAAGGTTCAAATAGTCCGCAATCTCGAATGTTCCTTTAGAGTGAATTTTTGCATTTTCAAACTTGACGCCAAGTGGTTCTGAAAACTCGTTCAGGAAACGATAATCAATTTTATCAACTTCGTAGTTCAGGAGTACGCCGAAATCTTCCAGATGAAGAGTGCCCTGGCTCGAGACGCTCGCAAGAGGAGTATTCTCCTGATTATAGCTAATAACCAACTTCTGGATTTCTTGCAGCGAGAGTGCCATATCAACTGTGATATTATGTTCCTTAGTCGGCTCGAACATACCCTGAGCGGCGGTTACATCCCAGCGGATAGGACCATTCAGGAGGCCCGGCATGAGTTCTTTAGTTAATGGAACATTGATTTCAGCAGAGAATGGGCCAGACATCTTTTCCTCAGGAGCTATTTTGTAGTTAGAGCCCATGTAGAAATCCATATCACTCTTTAGAGCTATTTTGCCCGTGAGTTCGTTACCTAAACCACCTCCGGTGACATTGACATCCCGCAGTTCAGCACCCATCAGAGTGTTATCCTCGGCAATTTTTTTCCACTTAACCAGGTAGCCCTGCACAGAGAGCTTTTCCAAGAGCAGATTCATAGGCGGCTTATTCGGATCAGATTCTCCCATGAGAGCCAGGATAGCAGCCAGGTTGCCCCCTTCCGGAGTCTGAACTATATTGAGAGTTCCTTTTTCCAGAAGCACTTCTTTGATGTTGAAAGAGGCAAAAGAAATATCCAGTTTATTGAGCTCTAATTTCAAATCTTCGGCCTCCAGAATTGTTTCCTCTCCGTTCGGGGTAACTTTTAAGTTCTTGATGGCCACTTTTGAGAGCCCGCCGAGCTTAACCTCATCGGCTTTGATTTCCATTTTGAGGAAACTTCCCGCAATGGGCAAGATGACCTTGCAAATGAAAAAAGAGCTGGTGAAGACAAAGTAACCTATAACAATAAGCAAGGCCATAGCCCCGGCTGCGATAGACAACCATTTTTTCCAATTCAATTTTTTCCAATTCATAACGATACTCCTATAAAAACCAGTAGTGAATGTACTACATTTCTTCCAAAGTTTCCAGCCCCAATGTGTGTAATCCAATTTGAAGGACCTTTGCCGTGAGGTGGCAGAGGGCTAATCTGGAGGTTTTTTCAGCACCGAGAGCTTTCAAGACGGGGCAATTTTCGTAGAAGGAAGCGAAAAGACCTGCCAGGTCGTAGAGATAATTACAAAGGATATTAGGGCGCGAATCCTCAGCCACCTGCTCTAAAGTGATCCCGAAAGAAAAGAGATGTTTTGCTAAAGAAAGTTCCTGGGGAGTCGAAAATATAAGATCTTTTTCTTCGATGGATTTCGGTTTAAAAGAAGAGGAAAACTCATCCTGATTCTTGCGAAAAATGCTTCGTATTCTCGCGTAAGCGTACAGAAGATAGGGTGCCGTATTTCCATTGAACGCAAGCATCTTGTCCCAACTGAACTGGTAATCACTTTGGCGGCTGGGCAGGAGGTCAGCGTATTTCACGGCGCCAATGCCGACAACTCTTGCTATATTCCGGCGTGTTTCTTCGGGGAGGTCAGGGTTTTTCTCGGAGACGACAGCCAAGGCTCGTTCCTCTGCTTCATTGAGAAGGTCAGCCAGTTTAATAACTTCTCCGGAGCGGGTTTTGAACGGTTTGCCATCGTTGCCTAAAATAGTTCCGAACCAGACATGGACAAGTTTGACATTGGTGTTGCCCTTCCAGCGATTAAAAGTAGTAAAGATTTGTTTAAAATGGAGTTGCTGGCGTCCATCTGTGATATAAAGGATTTGGTCAGGCTTCCAGTTCTGTGTGCGGTACTCAAGAGTGGCCAAGTCAGTTGTTGCGTAATTGAAAGCTCCATCCCGTTTCTGAACAATGGCAGGGTTGGGTACCAATTCCGGGTTGGCATCGAAGAAAACGACATAAGCTCCCTCGCTTTCGCGAGCAATCCCTTTGGCAACCAAGTCTTCAACGACGCCCTTAAGCCTATCGTTATAAAAGCTTTCACCCAGAGTATAATCAAAAGCAACCCCTAAACGAGAATAAAGCGTATCGAATTGCGATTGGGAAAGCTTAACCATCTGCTGCCAGATTTCAAAATTTTCCGGATCTCCGCTTTGAAGTTTTACCAGTTCGGCTCTGGCTTGTTCCAGAACAGTTTCATCTGTTTCTGTTGCGGCATTCACCAATTTATAGAGCCTCTCCATCTCTCCGATGGGATCTCTTTCCAAGGCAATTTTATCCAGGTGATTTTTCCAGCCCAGAAGGAGTTTCCCGAACTGGGTCCCCCAGTCTCCGATATGGTTGTCGCTGATGACGGTGTTGCCGATTAAACGGTGAAGTCGAACGAGGCATGAGCCCAGAACAGTCGAGCGAATATGCCCAACGTGCATCGGTTTGGCTATGTTGGGGGAGCTGAAATCTAGGACGATCGTCTGTGGGGCTTTTGCCTTGCGAACGAAAGGAGCTTCAGATTGACATGCAGCAACGACGTTTTCTGTAATCGCCTGAGGCAGAATGTGAAAGTTAATAAACCCGGGGCCGGCCAGTTCCGCTTTAATATGCAGGCGTTCCAATGAAAGCTTTTCCAGAACGCTGGAAGCAAGCTGTCGAGGATTTAATTTTCTTTGCTTTGCTAACGCAATGAGGGAGGACGTCTGGTAGTCGCCAAAGCGCGTGTCGCGACAGGGGAGTAGAACAACCTGAGAAAGGTCAGCGTCCGGCAGCAAATCCTGAACGCATTCTCTGAGGCAAGATTCAAGCTGAGAATGAAGCACGTTCGTTAAGTGTCAAGAGGTTACTTGTGTAGGGGAGGAATAATTCTTGATCACTTCGAATATATCTTCTGCAGAGCGGGCCTCTTCGATAGCCTGGCGCATGTCCTTTCGGTGAAGCAGCCTGGCTATGTTCCCCAAAGTTTGGAGATGTTTTTGAAATTGCCCTTGCGGAACCAGGAAAAGGACGACAAATTTCACGGGTTGGTTATCTAATGCGTCGAAATTAATCCCTTTCGAGGAACGACCAAATACACCAACAACTTCGTCAATCAACTGAGTAGAAGCATGAGGTAGGCCTACGCCAAAACCAACGCCCGTACTCATGGAATTTTCACGTTTCTTGACCGCCTCAATAATCAGGGGTGCTTTTTCAGCAGAAATTTTACCACACTCAACAAGCTTGTGAATCAGTTCGTCGATAGCTTCCCAACGATTAGAGGAGCCCATCTGGGTAATAATCTGCTCGACAGATAAAATACTTGACAGCGTCATAACGGCTTCTTTTTCTTCTATTTTTTAGAAATCTACTGGGTCAAGACCCTTGTGGGGGCGAGCGCAAAGCCACTCTGAACGTGAAACATTCCAGAGCATTGACGCGCACCTAGAGCCACCACGGCTTCCTGCTATTATTACCCTTGGAGCCGATTTGGCAAGAGGATTTACAAAAAACACCTTTTTGATTCATTTTAGGAGGATTGACAGCAGACCAATGTCCCCAGATCGGTATCTCCCAGAATAATTCGTTTCAGGTTTCCGGCCACAAAGGCATTGAAAACAATAATTGGGATTTTATTTTCCCAACAAAGAGAGAAGGCCGCCGCATCCATGACGCCTAAGCGCAGGTTAATAGCTTGCTCGTAAGATATTGTTGAGAATCGCTTGGCATTGCTGTTTTTACGAGGGTCTGAATCATAGATGCCATCTACCTTCGTTGCCTTTAAAATAGCGTGAGCACCGATTTCATTAGCCCGGAGGGCGGCGGCGGTATCGGTTGAGAAGAAAGGATTCCCTGTTCCTCCTCCAAAAATGACCACGCGTCCTTTTTCCAGATGGCGAATGGCACGGCGGCGAATGAATGGTTCAGCCACTTGAGCCATAGGAATTGCCGTTTGTACCCGAGTGGGAATTTCAAATTTTTCGAGGGAATCTTGAAGAGCCAATGCATTAATCACGGTAGCGAGCATCCCCATTTGGTCTCCTGTGACGCGTTCAATTCCTTTCTGGCTTCCGGCAAAGCCTCGGAAAATATTTCCACCGCCCACTACCACAGAAACCTCAACGCCAAGGTCTCGAACCTGTTTGATTTCTGTAGCTACTTTCTGGATTGCTTCGGGGCTAATGCCAGAGCCGGTTTCGTTTCCTAAAGCTTCGCCACTGAGTTTGATAAGAATTCGTTTATAAGTTGCTTGTGTGCTGTTCATAATTGATGGTGTGGAATAATTCTCATGTAAGGAGGCTGCTTTAAAAGCCTCGGTTAGTATCTTACAAGCGGTACTCTTTTTGCAAGTAGAATCAATAACAAGAAAGACTTGTAAGGATAGGCGTGGTGCTTAGAAATAAAACAATCTGATAGAGAGTGTGTTAAATCGCTTGACAAGAATTAAATGTTGTTTTATTGCCTGTTATGCACTAAAATGAACTCCGTCTAGTAATGAGGTGTTTTTAAACACCCGTGGACTGAAAGAGTCTTCGTGAGTTGCGGAGGCTTTTTAGGAATACTATTACGATAAACTACTACACAATTATGAATAATTCTCGAATAACTGCACTGGGAGTACTGGTTGCACTGGCGACAGTGGGGCTGAGTACCTCTTGGGCGGTGGATTATCCGGCTACGGTGAAGGCCTTTGATCCCAGTTGCTATTGGCGATTGGGCGAAGCCGAGGGGCCGACCGCAGCCGAGGAAATTAACGGCATTAACGCGACCTACGCTGGTACATTGGTATTCGGTGTGGAAGGCGCCATTGTTGGCGATGCGAATAAAGCCGTCCAAATGGCTGGTATAGCTTATAATGCCGCGGGGTACAGCGCAATTTATGTGCCAAACAGCATCGAAATTGGGCAAACGGAGGCGGCTACCTTCCTTTGCTGGGTGAAGCGAAGTGGAACGCAGGTGGCGCATTCTCAGCTCGTCATGAACCGTGCCGGAGGTGCATTTTCCGGCTCTGGCTCCACATCCGGTCTCACAGTTGTGGCCGATAACAAACTGGGATACCATTGGAACGACCAATCTTTCAGTTATAATTTTTCCAGTGGTCTGACATTGGAAGATGGAGTATGGAATTTCGCCGCTTTGTCGGTGACTCCGACAGGTGCCATTTTCTATCTGGGAGATCGGAATGGAAATTTAACGACAGCCACCAATGCAGTTGCACATGCGCCCACAACGTTGACGACGACTCTTGCTATTGCCTGTACTCCTGACACAGGAGGTAATGGAGCACGCGCGTTTAAAGGAGATATGGATGAACCGGCTGTTTTTGCTTATGCTTTGAGCCCTGAGCAGATTAATACAATCTATCAGGCGGGCCTGAATAAATCTACGGTTCCGACGGTAAATATTGTGGCATCTACAACGCCATTTTATGCCGGAGAAGGTGCTTTGACAGCTGTTTCGGCTGGAACACCTCCTCTGACCTATGTTTGGTCAAAAGATGGAACTGTAATTTCGGGTGAAACGGAGTCTGTACTGGATGGTCTCCTGGCGGCTGGCAATTATACTGTCAAAGTATCTAATGCGGCTGGAAGTGCGACCAGTGACCCGGTGACGGTATTGCCTGCTTCTATTCCTATTCTAAATACTCAGCCAAAGGGTGCGGGTGATCGTTACCTGGGCGGCAGAGTCACATTGAGTGTGGATGTAGAAGGGACCTTACCCTTGTCCTATCAGTGGAAACTCAACGGAACAGACATTGCTGGAGCCACGGAAAGCAGCTATGTCCAAATACTTGGGGCTGATAATTTCGGTACTTATACGGTTACCGTTACCAATTCTGAAGGTAGCGTAACCAGCGATGGTGTGGCTGTGAAGCAGATCGTCTACACGAAAGACTCCTTCACGCAATCCATTATGGAACGCAACCCGATAGCTTACTATCGCTTCGATGATGAAATCGATCCGTATGCAGGATGGGTTGACGATAAGGATGAGCCCATTATTGGCATTGCGAAAGATTTTGCGGGAGGTAATGATGGCTATTACTATGCCACGGCAGGTTACACCGAAGTCGTTGATGGAGCCATTGCCTTGGATCCCAGCAAGGCTGTCTTCTTCGTCGACTCCTATATGGGAACTCGTCTGAAACTGAATCCACTGATTCGGGTCGGTGCATTTACCGTAATGGGTTGGGTGAAACGTGATTCAGATATCGGATACACTACTCGCGGCGGTTATTTTGGCCAAAACGATCTCTTGGAGTTTGGCGATAGGAATGACACAACAACCATGGAAGCGTGGTCACCCGGAACGGGTAATCTCACCCCTCCACACAACTTCAAGGATAAACGCTGGAGTTTGGTGATGTTGACCTATGGAGAGACTGAAACAGGATCACTCACTTCCCTTTATCTGGATGGTCTTCTGGCAGCAGAAAAGAATAGCACTGCCCGGATTACCGCAAACGAAGGAATTAACTATAACC
>LSQX01186818.1_pt1 | contig 19410 bp, 20 predicted proteins | sample 654561 | NCBI WGS metagenome assembly LSQX01 (sample SAMN04489861, study PRJNA283612) | anaerobic digester metagenome | isolation source: 4 biogas reactors fed with cattle manure at either 37C or 55C with and... | place: Denmark: Kongens Lyngby | collected 2014
GTACAGCTGCAGGCGCTTTGTCTTTCCGCTGCAGGTGTGAACGGATGGTTCTTACCTCCTATCTCTTTCCTGCATATGGTTTCAGCTACTTGTGAGCTGGCTTGTCAACACTGAGGAAAGCCTGCGTTTTTTCTATCAGCTCAGGATAAGGGCCGTAGGGCTCCAGCGGCGGCACAAAGATGCAAAACAGGACCAGCGTTTTATCATGGCTTGTGTTGACACACTCGTGTACCTCTCCCGCACGGGCGTGCACAAGCCCCATTGGCGGCACCTCATACTGCTTGCCGTCTACAACGGCTTGGCCCCCAATGTCAAAGTAGATATATTCGTCAAACCCTTCGTGGCTATGCCCCTGTGATATGCAGGCAGGCGGCACAGTGGTATGCACGATGGAAAGACGCCCTTCCCCAGTGGTCTGGGGCGATACAACAAGGCGAACTTCCCGTGACGAACGCCCTTCGCCAAAGGCCTGATACGGAAAGGACTTGATATCAAACAGCGTCATCCCTCTCGCTCCTTTTGATTCATTCCCGAGACGGTGACTCCGCGAGCAGCGTCTCCGCTGCCCGAAGGATTTCACCTACGGTCAATCCATACATATCCAGAAGGTCCCTGAGATCCCCGGACCAGCCATAACAGTCCTTGACGCCGACAAAACGAAGGGGGGTTGGGCAGTGTTGCCCAAGGCACTCGGCAATCGCGGACCCCACGCCGCCTATCACACTGCTGTTTTCCGCACAAACCACACGCCCTGTTTTCCTGGCGGATGCAATAACCGTCTGCTCGTCCAGCGGTTTGATGGCCGTCACATTGACTACTTCCGCCGAAATGCCGCGTGCTTCAAGCAGGCTTGCCGCTTCCAGTGCGCGCGGCACCATGATGCCCGATGCCATCAGTGAGATATCTTTCCCCTGGCGCAGCACAGTGGATTTATCAAGATGGAACACATGCCCCGGCGGAACAAAACGCCCCTCATATTCCGGAAGGTCGCCCCTGACGGAGCGCAGGTACACGGGGCCCCGGCAACTGACAGCTTCACGTAATGCCTGGGCGAACTCAAAGGGATCCGCGGTTTCAATAACCCGCATGCCCGGAACAGACCGCATGATAGCAATGTCGTTGATGGATTGGTGCGTCGCCCCGGTATTCGGCGTCGTCATGCCGCTGTAACATCCCACGAGTTTGACATTAGCCTGCGCGTAGCCAATCTGGATATACACCTGGTCGCAGGCACGGCGCGCAAGGAAGCAGCTGAACAATGGGACAACGGGTACCTTACCGCATCGGGACAAGGCAAACGCGAAAGAAACCGCTGCCTGCTCGGCAATGCCGCAGGTTATATACCTGTCGGGGAACTTTTCTTTGAACGCTATTGCATTGGTCGCGGTCCCGGTTTCGGCGTCCACAACAATCAGGTTGCCGTTCTCACGCCCAATCTCCTCCAAGGTTTCCGCCAAAGTCGCGCGGAATCCCTTAAGTGAACAGCCGTATATCAGTTTCTCGCTCATACGCCCAACTCCTTCATGCACTTGAGGTATAGCTCCTTGTCCAGATGACCCGCATGCCAGTGCACAGCGTCTTGCTCCATGAACGAAATCCCCGCACCTTTAATAGTATCGCAGATAATTACACGCGGTTTGCCTGGCGCAGTGGATTGGTCTCCGCAACGCTTGAGGGATTCGCGAAGCGCGGCGATGTCGTGCCCGTTGATACGCTCCACATACCAGCGGTAAGCGCGCCAACGGTCCTCAAACGGCTCAAGATCGCAGACCTCATAGGTGGTCGAGGATATGATGTATTTGTTATAGTCGACAATGCAAATGAGGTTGTCCAGACCAAGCTGTGAAGCAAGCGCCGCTCCCTCCCAGGTCTGCCCTTCCGTGCACTCGCCATCTCCAACAAGAACATATGCGCGCCTGTCATTTTGGCCGTCACGCTTCATGCACCAGGCATATCCGCAGCCGTTGCTGAGCCCCATGCCGAGCGACCCGGTTGGGGCTTCGATGCCCGGCAGTTCCATGTTGCAGTGTTCCTGCAGCAGTTTCCCAGCCACATTGAAGTCCGTGAACAATCTGCCGCGCTCAAAGCAGCCCCGCCACGCCATCGCAGCATACATAAGGCCCGCGCAGTGTCCCTTGCTAAGAACGAGGATGTCACGTTCCGTCCATTCAGATTCGTCCGGCCGCAGGTGCAGCGCCTCTCCATAAAGTACAGCCATGATGTCCGCGGCACTGAGTTCTCCGCCAAGATGACTGCTGTGCGTTCCGGAACTATAGGTCAGCCCGATGACATCACGCCTGAGCTGAAGGGCAAAATTCCTCAAATCGACTTCCGTCATACACTCCTGATACTGGCTGATTACAGGAATGCCCTCACAAACCGCCTGTCCTTTCATGCTATCCCCCCGTTATCAAGATAGAGCGTCCGTTTTGCCGCCGCCACGATGCGCCCTGCGTCAGGTACATTCGCATTCTCAAGGCATCTTGCGTAAGGCATGGGAACCTGTGCGGTTGTCACGCGCTCTATCGGCGCATCAAGATACCTAAACGCACGGTTTTGTACCCTGAATGCGATTTCAGCCCCAAACCCGCAGAATTCGTTTGTTTCGTGAACAATGACTATATGTCCCGTCTTCTCCGCGGACCTAATCAGAGCGTTCTCATCAAGTGGTACGATGGTTCGGGGATCAATCACTTCGGCAGAAATACCTTCCCTGGCAAGCGTATCCGCCGCTTCCAAGGCGCGGGCTACCATATAGGCGGTGGCAATGATTGTCACATCCGTGCCTTCCCTCAATGTCGCTGCCTGACCGAAAGGCAGCGTGAAATCGGGATTGTCAGGGACTTCTCCCCTCATTGCGTACAGCATTTTGTGCTCGCAGAAAACAACCGGGTTGTCATCCCGGATTGCCGTTTTCAGCAATCCTTTAGCATCCGCAGGGGTCGAAGGGCAGACTACCTTTAACCCGGGAATGTTCGCGAATAGCGATTCAAAGCTCTGCGCATGCTGAGCGCCGTTGCCCCGCCCGCACCCCTGCTGTACCCGTAGAGTGTATGGAACCTTCATTCGGCCGTTGGACATATAGTGGATTTTAGCGATCTGGTTAACAAGTTGGTCCATGGCACACATGATGAAATCAACATACTGAAGCTCCACAACAGGCCTTGCGCCTGTGATAGCCATGCCAAGCCCGGCTCCAACGAAAGCCGCTTCCGAAATTGGCGTGGAGCGAATGCGGTCACTCCCAAATTCCTCAGGTATTCCGAGCGTACAGCCGAACACCCCGCCGAATCGTTCCACATCCTCGCCCATGACAAATACGCGGGGATCGCGCCTCATCTCCTCGGTGATGGCATCCCTAATTGCTTTTGAGTACTTTATATTTGCCATTTCATACCTCACTGAACACATGCTGCATCAGCATGTGAAGTTCGGGGTCCGGTGATGATTCCGCAAAAAGGACGGCCTCCTCGACTTGGCGGTCAACCCTTGCATGAATGGCCTCCAGTTCTTCCTGCATTGCTCCTTCAGTTTCTATAAGCCGCTTCGCGAGACGGACAATCGGGCAGGCTTGTTTCCACTCATCCACCTCTTCCTTTGTCCGATAGCCGCCGTACGCGTATACGTCCCCCGGCCAATGACCGGACCAGCGGTAAGTGCGCGCCTCGATCAGCGAGGGTCCCCCGCCTTCCCTGGCCCATAATACTGCCTTTGAGAAGGCCGCATCCAAGGCAAAGACGTCATTTCCATCCACTGATTCACCGGGCATCGAATAAGCGGATGCGCGCAGCGAAATGTCCTGAACAGAGCAGCTCTCCTTGGCTGATGTGAAAACCTGGTACTTGTTGTTCTCGCAGACAAAAACAACCGGAAGCTTCCAGACACTGGCAAGATTCATCGACTCATGCGTAACGCCTTCATTTGATGCGCCTTCTCCAAAGAAACTGAACACCACGCTGTCTGACCTGTCGATGAGTTTGAGCGTAATCCCAGCGCCGCACGCAATGGAAACACCGCCTGCTACGATGCCATTTGTGCCAAGGTTGCCATTCTGCGGGTCAAAGATATGCATGCTCCCGCCCTTGCCTCCGCTGATTCCTGTTGCTTTTCCATACAACTCCGCCATCAACTTCTTGATATCCGCCCCACCCGCAATGCAGTGTCCCAGCCCCCGATGCGTGCTTGTAAATAAGTCGCCTTTCCTGCGCGACATCAGCGCCGTGCATGCAATTGCCTCCTCGCCAATATAGGGGTGCAGGGACCCGGTCACCTTCCCTTCAGCATAGAGCGTCTGAGTCCTTTCCTCAAAACTTCTGGAAAGGTACATCCGCTCATATATGGCTTTTAATTCATTGCCGTTCATTTCCGCCCTCCGTCCCTTCAATCCATTACAAGGCCGCCGTTGATATCCAGAATCTCCCCCGTAATGTATCGCGCCCGCTTGGGGGAGGCAAGGAAAAGGGTTCCTTCAGCAATATCCGAAGGCAGACCTAAACCCAGCGGGACGGAGGATATAATACTTTCTTTTCCGTTTCCTTTCGCGCCGGGCAGTTCAGCCTGCCGGTTGATCATCGGGGTGTCAATCGGCCCGGGGCAGATGCAGTTGACGCGCACGCCGTCTTTCGCCAGCTGCACGGCAAAATGAAAAGTCAGGCTGTTGATTCCGCCTTTGGACGCAATGTAGGCTGGGCAAGGGTTCATCCCGCCAGTTTTTGCCGCCCCCGCGGAGATGTTCACAATCGCCCCGCTCTTTTGTTCACGCATAATCATCCCGGCAAAACGGCAGCAGTTGTAGGTACCGCTGAGGTTGACACCGATGACCCGGTTCCAGTGTTCAAGATCATGCTCGGGAAACTTTTCAAAGGAGATAATCCCGGCACAATTGATCAACACGTCAATAGCCCCTTCCCGATGTTTGATTTCAAAGAAAATGTCTTTTATCCTTCCCTCGTCCGTAATATCCGCGGGGCAGGAAGTGACCGAGAAGCCTTCACTGCACAAGCCGCGGGCAAGTTCCTCCACACCCGCCGCATCCAAGTCCATCGCAACGACCTTCGCGCCTTCTTTTGCAAAGGCGTCCGCACACGCTCTTCCGATACCGCTGGCGGCCCCTGTGACCACAACGACTTTGTCCCTGAATTCGCTCATTGATAGCTCCTCCATTTTCCAATCATATCCGGCAAGAGTACAAACATCAGGCATAACAAATCAATGCGCCGGGGTTTCTATTTGAAACCCCGCAGTAAAAAGATGCTTTCCTGCAGCCACTCGATTGACGGCTCGCAGTCCGTTCCATCCTCACGCATGCAGGGTATAGTGGCGAACTCTTCGGCAAGGAGGCGCGCCGCCTCCTCATCCGTCCTTCCTTTCAGCCTTCCATTGACTGCCAGGGACAGATACCGTTCTGCAAGCATCTGGACCCTCCTGAGAGTGATGGCTGTACTGATCAACTCCTCCAGTGGTTTCCCGAATCCATCGCTCACGAACCTGGCATACTCAGCAAAGTATTCCTGCCCCTGCGCTGATGGATAGTTGACCAACTCCTGTTTGACAATTTCCTCCACAGAATCCGCGCTGATTAGAATCCCCGTGTCAAGCGCGGATTGCGCTGCTGCGCAGGCAGTCTCAAGCCAGCGCTCAACGGCATGTGTATCAACGGGGGTTTGGTCGACGGCAGAGGAACTCAGCCCATACCTGGCAACAATGGCTTTTGCTGCCTCGTCCTGCAGGCAGTAAAGTCTGACCATGCCATCTGTCAGTGTGAAAGCCCCAAACGATGAAATGATACCGACTTCTGTTTCAGTTGTTGCGGATAACGAAACAAACAGTACCAGAGCGACACACAGGATCAGAATAGCTGCTTTCTTCATTTGTCCTTCAACTTTCCGATTCATTTACGGCTTCGTTACGCTAAAATCAAGGTGCCAGCCATATGAGGAATGTGCAGGAATCACGCTGCATTTCCCCATCTGCCGGGCGATATCCGGCCGGTCAAAAGGTGCCGTGCAAGGCTCTACAAAGAGATTATAAATGCTCATGAACCCTCCCAGGTTTCTCAGGATGCCCAGATAGGGAACCCGGTCGGCCGGAAATCCGATGTTTATTCGAAGCCCATCGGGGTAACTGACACTGCAGCCTCCCTTGATGAGTTTCTCTTTGAAGTAGAATTTTTCACAACTTCCATCCGCTTCTCCCATCCGGCTCATGTCGCGGAGAACTCCCCGCGCATCCTCGAAGGCTGGGTAACTGAACTCGTCCGCGTACGCACCAATCCACCCTGTGTTTGAAAAAACTGCCTGTGCGGCCTTGCATCCCTCCGGTACCTGCAGCTGGACGCCGGGTTCGGCGCGCAGCATAATGTGCCCTGCCCAAATAAAGTCCATATCAAAGGGTGTTGGGTTTTCCACATTGTATTCCAGCCTAAGGGTGAAGTCATCCCGGAATTCAGCTTTCTTGGAGAAAATGTAGGGAAGGCGGACGCCGTGTACCGTAAAGCTTGCGGATGTGGACGTCAGTTCCGTATTGCAGCTGAGGTTCCATACTTCACCGTGGTCAGCCAGCCTCACGCCATTCCACGGAAACCGCTCATAATGGCAGGCATCAATCGTCGGAAACATATCGTCCATACCGCTGCATTCCGCATCCACATAGCTGCCATCAAAGGCAACGCGGCGATAATTCGGTCCCGGTCTCTGGATGAGCATCTCCTTATTCTCGCTTTTCCACAGGATGGAAGCAATCGAAGCACCCGTATCAGGCAAAAACAAAAAGCGCAGGGCCTCATTTTCCACCGTCACCGCATTCTGGTCCTTGTATATTGTTTCATAAACCATACAGCTCACCTCCCCCTGCCTATAAAACGCTTTGGACGTCTAATACCTCCTTATTCATCCCGCCACTATTCTAGTGTTAATTCAATTGTCAGTGTTTCACGCCATCGCCGAGTGAAGGCGGCAGGAGGTGTAAACCAATAAAGCCCGTTGGCATCCAATGCTGTTTCCATGATGATTTTTTTGACGCTCGGGTACGGACGGATGGACGTTCGAATATGTTTTATTGCAGTATCTCACTTCCCTCTCCCTTGCAGATTACAGGTGTTGAATTATAGCCAACGCCAAGCCGGGCACACCCCATAGCTACATACTTTTGAGCCGTCATGTAATCCCGGATACCGCCGGAAGGCTTGACATAGATTCTTTCCCTGGCTGCCAACAGCATTTTTCCGACCACTTCTTCCGTTGCCCCGTATCGAGAAAAGCCTGTGGATGTTTTGACAAAATCAGCCCCAGCTGAGACACAGGCCTCAACGCCGCGGACAATCAAACCCAAAGGCCATTCGCTGGTTTCAAAGATGACCTTGACCAGCGCCCCACTGAGGTGCGCGCGCCTGACGACACGGCCGACCTCATCCTCAACGGCATCCCACATACCGCTCAGAGCAAAGCCATAATTCATGACCATATCGATTTCCGCCGCACCTTGGTCGATATAGATCCGCGCAAGCGCTTCCTTTCCCTCAGCGCTTCCGGTTCCATGAGGAAAATCAAGCACGCAGCAGACGCCGGTTTGCGTATCCGCGCATATTTTCCGAGCCAGGGCAATATCACAGGGGCGCACACAAACCGTGCGTACGCCATACTCAACGCCCACCATGATGGCGTTTTCCGTTTCCCCGCGGCTCATGCCGGGCATCAGCACAGCGTGGTCAAGGTATCTGCAAATATCCATTGGGTGTTAGGTCTCCTCCTTTATGTTCGTTGCCTCAGCGCTTATCCGGCGCGGGGGCAGCGGCGGTCGCCATGAGCGCCTCAACATCTAAGCGCGAGGGTAGCGAAGGCTGCGAACCATGCCGGGATGCGGTGACCGCCCCGGCCGCATTGGCAAATCGCATCACATCGCGAACCGGCGCGCCTCCGGCAGCCATAATCGCAAAGGCTGCATTGAAAGCGTCACCGGCTGCAGTGCTGTCCACAGCATCGACCCTGAAAGGCGGGCAAAGGTATTCTTCTTCATCCCCAGAATAATAGGAACCCTGTTCTCCAAGCGTTAGCAAGACGCGCTTCGCGCCAAGTTCATGGAGGCGGGCAGACGCCTGCCTGCACCAGTCCATTATTGGCTGTTTCCCGCGCTGGGTCTGCGAGAAAAACTCCGCCTCCGTTTCATTGGGCGTAATGAAATCCGCCAGCGCGAAAAATTTTTCCGCGCCCGGCTTAGCCGGTGCGGGGTTCAGAATAATCCTGGCGCCCACACTGCGCGCAAATCCCATGCAGCGTTCGACAGCGTCCAGATTTGTCTGCAACTGGCACAGGAAGACGTCTGCGCTCTGAATGAAAGGCCGCATCTTTTCTGTATCAGCGGTTGAAACGGAATTATTGGCTAGCGGAACAACAACGATGGCGTTGTGCCCTTGCCGGTCAATATGCACGCAGCAGGTGCCCGTGGGGATTTGGGGGTCAATGATGACGCCGGCATCATCAACATGGTTGTATATCAGGTTTGTACGGAGGAATTCGCCGTGCGCGTCAGGTCCAACCTTGCCCAACATTGAGGTTTCAGCGCCTAGTCTGGATGCCGCGACCGCCTGGTTTCCGCCTTTTCCTCCCGCAAAGAAACCATTCCTGAAGCCTGTTACTGTCTCTCCGACACGGGGAAGATGGTCTGCCCAAGCGAAACAGTCATACAAGAGATCCCCAAAAACGGCGACGCGAACTTTTCCGTTCATGGCTTCTTCATTGCCAGTCGCTTCTCAGTATATTCCGGGTCAAGATTGGCGATACAGCTTCCCCAGGCTTTTTGCCGGATGTGATACATTTCATTCTGCTCCTGCGTAGGCCAGAATGTGAACAGCACAAAGGGACTCTCGCTGCGCGTATTGTCAATCCAGTGGAACACATGCGGCGGGATGACGATGATATCTCCCGGTTTTGCGGGCAAACAGTCATCATCCAGCCAGACATAAGTATTTTCCGCGCAGCTGACCACAAAATAAATCTCGGTTTCCTCGTGTGCTCCGCCGCCGGTGCGTGTACCGGGCTGAAGGGTTCCTTCATTGATGTTGATGACCGGGAATCCCGCCAATTCATCCCCGGTGAGCATTTTGGATGAATATTCCGGTCCGCAGACATAGGCTTTCACATTCTCTGCATTGACCATTTTCCACTGTCTTTTCTCCATTTCACTGTCCCTTTCAGTTTCTATGATAGTATTCCGCGAAGGTGGCATCGATTTCAGCGCGTGTCGGCATGGACGGAGCAGTACCAAGCCTGGTCACGGACAGCGCGCCGGTTATGTTGCCGTAACGCATCGCGTCAAAAAGACTGAAACCCTCTGCAAGCGCCATAGCGAACCCCCCGTTGAAGGCATCGCCAGCCCCCGTTGTATCCACCGCCTTTACAGGAATCCTTGGAAGAAGTTCGGCCCTTTCCCCGTCGGACGCGAATGCGCCCATTTCGCCAAGCGTAATGACGACGTTCCTGATTCCCTTTGCGTGAAAGACGTTTGCGGCACACATCGCGTCCGCCTCGCTTATGATTTCAACGCCAGTCAGTACCTGCGCCTCCGTCTCATTAGGGGTTATGATGTCGATTTTTGAGTAGATATCATCTGCGATTGCCGCTGCGGGGGCGGGATTGAGTACCACTCTCACTCCATAACCGTGAGCCAGATTGATGGCACTGTAGAGTGCATCAAAATTGATTTCGAGCTGAACAAGCAAAATTGACGCGCTTTGGATCAAAGGCCCGCACTGCCTTACATCTTCGTGTGTGATGTTTCCGCAGGCTCCGCTGACAACGACAATTTCATTCTGAGCGCTTTCCTCATCCACCAGAATCAGGGCGACGCCCGTTTCCTTCACCGGATCCCGCAGGATAAAGTCGGTCCTCATGGATTCGCTCTTGTAGAAGTCAAGGGCGACATTTGCGAACACATCATTCCCGACCTTCGTTACCAGTGTTACCTCCGCCCCCGCACGGTGGGCAGCGACGGCCTGGTTAGAGCCTTTCCCGCCGGCGCCCATCCTGAACGAAGAACCCAGCAAAGTCTGCCCAGGTTTCGGGAGGCCTTTCTGCCTGCTTGTGAGATCTACTACAAAGCTTCCAAAAACTACGATTCTGCTGCCCATTCCTTCACCTTTCCGGGTCAGAAATCTACCATGATCTTGACTCGGCTGTCATTCCGCGCACCGAATGCTTCGAAAGCTTTCCCGACATCGCTAAAGCGAAAGCGGTCCGTTATCATCGGTTTAAGGCTGACGCGCCCGTTTGACAGCATATCAAGTATTTTCCTGCCCATGTTCGGGGTCCCGGCTGCCCCTACCAGTGTACAGTTACGCACAATGATGCGGTCAAGCAGCACATGGTTCAGCTCCTGTTCATAGAAGGCTGGGATGACCAGGGTGCCGCTTGACCGAAGCATCAGAAAAATATCATTGAGCAGCTCGGGGTCACCAGTCGTCTCAAGGATTACATCAGCGCCTTTTCCACCGGTTTCCCTCATAACAGCGCCATGAAGGTTTTCCCTAAGGGTGTTGACGACAATATCCGCACCCATCGCTTTTCCGATTTCAAGCTTCCTGTCCTTGCGGCCAGCCAAGATAATTTTACCGGACCCTAGACCCTTGGCGCATGCCATGCCCCCCAAGCCAATGGGTCCGGTACCCAGTACTAGAAGCGTCTTACCTGGCCCCATCGGAGACCGCAGCAGGCCATACAGACCTATACTGGCAGGTTCAACTAAGGCCGCTTCATCAAGCCCAACGTTGTCGGGCACGTTGAAAACGAGGCGTTCAGGCATGACCATGTATTCAGCAAATCCACCCGGCCAAGCATCCCGGATAGTACCAATTGCACGCCCTTTTTCACAATTCTGATATTCACCGCAAAGGCACATTTCGCACTCACCGCAGGAGTAACATGTGTCGCTAATTATACGATCGCCCTTTTGTAGCCTCCAGGTTTCACTCCCGGTTTCCTCAATAATTCCGGACCACTCATGTCCAAGCCTGACTGGATAAATGGGGTCATTCCCCTCACCAAGTTTGAGCGTCCCCTTCATAATTGAAACATCTGTTGCGCAGACGCCGCAATGGGTAACTCGCGCCAGCACCTCCTTGGGTCCAGGCTTTGGCTTTTCGACATCTATTACCCGCAATTCTCCCGGTGTGTATGCCACCAATGCTTTCATCTGTTTCACTCCATTCGGCTTTGTCGAAGCGTGCCTGTTTTATTTCGCTGCTAGGTATATAGCGAATTTAAAAATCACGCGTATAGCCACAAATCCAGCCGCCATCGATGGTGACGATGGAACCCGTCATATATTTTGCCTCCCGGCTCGCGAGGAAGCAGGTCATTGATGCAATATCGTCCGGCTCTCCCGGATGTTTCTGCGGAATATGCGAAGTCATCATCTCTGCCTTCGCGGGATCTGAATAGAACAACTCTCTCGTGCCCTCAAACAGAATAGAACCAGGCGCAATTCCATTGACACGAATGTTATGGTCAGCCAGTTCAAGAGCCATGGCCTTTGTCAGATTGAATACACCCGCCTTTGCTGCGGTGAACGCGCATTGAAGGCGCAGAGGGGTCAAGCCTACAATGGATCCAATATTAATGATGCAGCCACCTTCACCCTGTTGGATCATCTGAATTATGGCTGGTTTTGAACAGTAATAGACACCGTTGAGATCGATGCTAATGATTCTGTTCCACAGGTCGTCATCATACTCATGAATGGGTTTTCGGAACTGAGGCCCCCCGTTGATGCCGGCGTTGTTTACAAGTACATCCAGGCGCCCGAAGCGTTGAATCGTATCCTTCACCATGCGAACAGCGCTTTCTTTACTACTTACATCTGTGATGATTGCATGGGCTTCACCGCCCAGTGAAGCAATTTCATCAACTACAGCCTCAAGCGTGGCAGCTGTGCGTCCTGCTACGACCACTTTCGCTCCATTGCTGGAGAACTGCCTGGCCATAGCGCTCCCGATTGCGCCCCCTCCTCCAGTGATAATAACTACCTTGCCTTCAAGATTTACTTTCATCTTTTTACCTTTCTTCAGCCTTTCTGTTTTTGAAAACGCTTGGTAATCAATGTAAATCTAAAACCGCGTTATTCGGACAGCTTACGGTTCTGACGGTAGATGTCGAATAAAACAGCACCCGCCATCAAAGCTCCTTGAACGGCAATGCGCATCGTGGAGGGAAATCCAAGGAATATGATCGCGTTCTCTGCGACAAAAACGAGGGTGATACCAATCAGCACACCAAGCGGAGACGCTTTGCCTCCGCTGAGGCTAACACCACCAACAACACACCCGGCAATCGCCCTGAATTCCCATCCATCCCCATTCTCAGGCAAGCCAAAACCCATATCCAAAGTCAGGAGAATCCCGGCCACACCTGACAAAAGGGCAGAGATTACATACGCCTGCATCTTCATACGCATGGGATTGATGCCCACAAGGGTAGCTACTTCGCTGTTATCGCCTGTAGCAAGCATTCGGCGCCCCCAAAGTGTCTTTTTAATCAGTATAAACGCGACAGCAAACAGCAAAATCATTATCCAGAAATAGAGCGGCATTCCCAGATAATGCATATCAAAAGCGTGCACCAGCCCAAACCCCTCAACTGCGTGCAGATTATATTGATACTCCTTGATTAATAGGTATCGAGCTCCTCCCACCATATATAGCGTACCCATCGTTGCGATGAATGATGTAATTCCGAATTTAACCACAAGTAAACCATTGATAAGCCCGATAAGCAGGCAACACAGGAGCGCTGCGGCAATCGCTTCGGTCGCGCCCCAACCAAACTCAACAACAAGCATAGGCATGATGATGCCAGCGAAGCCTGCCACGCGCCCTGTAGAAATATCTACATTCCCAGTCATTAGTGTCATGCTTGATCCAAGGGCTGTAATCGCAATGAAGGGAATCTGGTTGAACATAGCGGAAAAATTGCGCACACTGAGAAAGTCCGGGCGAATTATCGTCGTAATCAGCATGATTATCGCCAAGGGGATGAATGTGCTGAATTCATCGGTCTGAATCAGTCTGCGCAAACCTATTCCATTGCTTCGGACAGATACTTTCTGCTTCATATCATCTGCCTCCTTCACGCGCCAATCATGCGTCTGGCTTCCACACGCTTGCGGAAAATGTCCAGTAGAACCGAAAGCAGCAAAATGAACCCAATAAGTACCAGTTGCAAATTCGTATCAATCTTTAGGATACGCAACGCATACCAGAGGGTGTGAAACAGCAGAACGCCTAAACCTGCACCGTACATAGAGCCGGCGCCGCCCGACATGCTGATGCCGCCAATGGCAACGCTGATAATTGCCCTGAACTCACGGCCTGCCCCAAATGATGAGCTCGCAGACGCATTGACAAGAACGTCGAACAGACCGCCAACCGCAGCGAACAGTCCCGAAATAATAAAGACAAGCATCTTCACATGGTTCACATTGATACCGGCCATCTGAGCAAATTCCCGATTTCCGCCAACAGCTCGCATGTTATATCCAAATTTAGTTTTTCTGATGATGATGTCACAGAAAATAATAAGACCGATAAAAACGAAAAACAACCAGCTGAGCCCAAGCGGGCGAGCGCGGGTAAAATCAGTTGTGCCCAAGGAGTTAATGGGCATCGGATAACCGTAACTGATGGTTACTGCCAGGCCGTTGCATATGAACTGCGTAGCAAGCGTCGTGATCCAGGAACTCAAGCGCAGCTTGGTTACGCAGAAGCCGTTGATTGCCCCAACCAAAGCACCGGTTGCCAAACCTACAAAAATAGTGGGAATAATCCCAAATCCCCAATTGATACAAGCATAAGCCGCCATTACCCCGCTGAATGTGCCATTCATGCCGACGGACAAATCGATTTCTCCGGACATAATGGCAAAGGCTTGTCCCATTGCCGCCGCGCCGATAAAGATTGAACCGGACAGAATTGAGGAAAAATACCTCCAGGTAAAGAAATTTGGCTTAATGGAAGTTGTAACAACGCTCAGGATGATGATAGGAATCAGCACGCCCACTTCCGGATTGAGCAATATCCTGGATAGCGTTCCGCCTTTACGTCCTTGAAGCCGCAATTCAGTTTGTCTTCTTGACATTTGCAGGCTCCTCCCTGTTTATTGTTTCACTAACCGTCTCAGAAACGGTTTTAAATGTTGTGGTTGCCATTTCCATCACTTTCGTTTCCGTAGCCTGCTCACCCGACAACTCCCCAACAACGCGGCCCTCTGCCATCACCAGAAATCGGTCACTCATGGCCATCAGCTCAGGCAACTCGCTGGAAATCATCAGAATCGCTACGCCTTCCTTCGCCATCTCGTTTATAAGACCGTAAATTTCATTTTTCGAGCCAACGTCAATCCCTTTGGTCGGTTCATCAAGAATCATCAATTTCGGCTGACTGTTGAGCGAGCGGGCAATGACTACCTTCTGCTGGTTTCCGCCTGACAATGTAGCGACTCGGGTATCAATCGATGGTGCTTTGACATGGAGACTTTTGAAATATTTTTCAACCCTTCGGGACAATGTAGCCTTGCTTATGAAAGGCCCCTTTGCCACAGCCCCAAGGTTGGAAATTCCGATATTGTTGCGGATGTCCCAGACGAAATTGAGCCCGAATTTTTTGCGGTCCTCGCTGACCATCCCAATCCCATGACGGACGGCATCGTGCGAGTTTCCGATGGATACAGGCTTACCCCCGATGAAAATCTGACCTGACTTAACAGGTATCATGCCGAATATCGCCATGCACGTCTCACTCCTGCCCGCACCGACTAAGCCCGCCATGCCGAGGATTTCCCCTTTCTTAACGGAGAATGAAACGTTCTCAATCAGGTTCCGATTCGCCACATAAGGATGTTCAATAGTGAGGTTCTCAACCCTCAGAACCTCATCACCCGGAACCTGCTTTTCCTTAATATACATGGTGGTGATGTCACGGCCGATCATGTCCTGAACAATATGCCTTGTATTATAATTTGCACGATCATAGACTGAAATGTTTTTCCCGTCGCGCAGGATACTGACACGGTCTGTCAGCTCAATAATCTCTGCAAGCTTATGCGTAACGAAGATAATGCTGACGCCCCTTTCTTGAAGATGCCTGATAACCATGAACAGTTGCGCGACATCTTTGCCGGACAATGATGTTGTCGGCTCATCAAGTATCAGGACTTTGGGGTCCAACGCAAGCGCGCGCGCAATCATCATCATTTGCTGCTGACCGATTGACAACTTTCGCACATCGGCGCGCGGATTCAAATCGATGCGGTTATTCTCGAGCAACCTTTCTGTGGCCTTGAACATCTCGCGGAAGTTGGCAAAGGGTGTCCGGCTTTTTCTTTTCAGCACGCTTTCCATGCGCAGGTCGAACATATAGATGTTCTCTGCAACGCTGAAGTACTTAAGCACATTGATTTCCTGGGGTACATAGCCGACCCCCAGCATCATGGCGTCATTCGGATTTGACGGCCGGACCTCCTTGCCCTCCAGCAGAATCGTCCCAGTATAGGAGCCATGTGGATATACGCCATTGAGAACCTTGAGCAGTGTCGATTTTCCGGCGCCGTTTTCCCCAATCAACCCCATTACTTCGCCCTTGAGCACATCCAGGCACACACCGTCATTCGCAACTACGCCCGGGAATTTTTTCGTGATATCGATTGCCCGCATGGCGAAATCGGATCGCTGGTCACCTCTATCGGTGATTCGCCCATCTGTTAGAGCGGATCCGCTCGCTTCCATATTCCGAGCACCTGCCTTTCACAACGATGTCAATTTACAAAAGAGGTGGGCTTGACGCCGCTCCGGGGACAAGCCCACCGGTCACTTGCGTGACATAAGTAATTACTCAAGGGTTATCAGTTTATTTAAAGAATTCAGAAACCTCAGATGCGATGTTCAGATGGAATTCGATGCCATTCTCTCCCTCGCCTTCCAGCGTCACGATGGGCGCGATCAGATCGGTCCAGTAGGGAACTTCGTTGCCCATAAAGATTTCATTGAGGTATTCCATCGTTTTATAGGCTTCCTGATAAAGCGGCTGCGCGACAAGCGCGGCGACCTTTCCCTGTTTGAGGTATTCAAGGTTTCCTACCGTGGCATCCATACCGACAAGGACGAGTTCACCGTCTGCTTTTCCGGCTTTGGTTGCGGCGTCAGCCCAGGTGATGGGGCTGTTGCCCGTCGTCCCAAATGCACCGATAATGTCCGGATGCGCCTGGATAATGCTCAGGTTGATGGCGGTTGCCTGATCAGCGAAACCTCCTTCAAGCTCAACATCGAGAACCTTGATTTTTGAAAGATCATACTTGCCAGCCAGTTCGTTCCACGTGGCGACAAAGGACTCCGATGCGCTGTTTTCTGTGACGTTCTTCGTGTTCTGCGTCAGGGCGACGGAGCCTTCCTTCCCGTTGAGTTTCTCAGCCATCAGCTCAGCTACCTGCTTGCCGTATAGGACAGGGTCGCAAGCCATGTTGAACGTCAAGCCTTCCGGGGGATTTCCGTCTTCTTTGAGAAGCCTGAAGTGGGGAACGCCGACCACTAACCCCTGTGAACCAAGGCTGGCAATCGTTTCAAAGGCGCTGGAGTCTCCCGCCCAGAGCAGGATACCCTTGCCGCCTTCCGCGGCAAACGCTTCAGCTGCGGCATATACTTCAGCGTTATCTCCGCCTTCCGTGCCGATGACATTGACGTTTTTGCCGCGCTCGTACCCAAAGCTTTCAGCGGCTTTGAGGAAGCCCAGCTGGACGATGCGGTGTACGGGGTGGTTGGTGTTGGACATGCAGATAGCTACTTGATTGTCGTCCGGGCTGTAGTCTGCAGCAAACGCTGCCGTCATGGAAAAAACCATGACAAGAGCCACCAGGATTGCAGACAGTCTCTTCATGTGGTGTCGATACCTCCTTAAATTTTACCACCATATTAATGGTGATATATTCTTTTTGCCATGTGACGTTCATCTCATTGCACTAAGCCGCGGATACTTTGGAAAAGGGTCTTCAAAGCCAACTTTCAGCAAAATGCGCCGATTTCAAGCCTCATCTGTCTTAAGAATGTTTTCCCTGCGTAACCGTTATCGCAAATTCACATACAAACAGTGTACCAACATGATGTCGTGAGTAACCGATTACGCAACTGCGCGAAACTCAAACTAAATAACTGACTACAGGTTACACCATCATTTTGCGAATGTCAATATGCTCAAATAATTCTTCTTGGTTCTTTTCTAGTACCTGGCCAAGTTTCAAAACCTTATTTCGTCAACTCCAGCATATCACAGACTAATAAAGCTCCAAATTGCTTGACACAACAATCTGGGGGGAAATAAGAGTGGTATCACGGACTGCTAAATCCTCGGCAATGGTCTGGTACAGAAGCTTCAGCCCCAGTTTCCCTTGCTGGTACTGGTCTTGAAAAATCGTCGCACTGACGATTCCATTCGTGATATATCCCTTGAGTTCTGCATAGACGTCCGATGTGATGATACACAACTTCCCACCCCTGCCACGTTCACAAACAGCGCGCAAGATGGATCTAGAATTAAAAGAATTGACATATATTGCTCCGAGATTCGGGTATTCGTCCAGCAGCCGGAGCGTTTCCTTGTAAGCAAGCTCCTCATCGTCATTGTGGCAGTATACTTCCGCTATTCTAAGAGGATACACTGACAACTGATCCATGAATCCGGCAACCATATCAGCATGGATTCCCCTCTTATCATATCCACCCGTAGCAATTATAACGGGTCTGCTTCTGTCACCCATACGATAAATCAGTTCAACGGCTATCCTGCCAGCGACCCTTCCATTATACCGCACGCAGAATTTCCTCAGATCCGGATCAATATCATTGACAATTGTAGCAACAGTAACACCGCTCCGCTTTAGCAGTTCAAAGCCAGACGCATTTCTTCCGCAAAGGAGAGCCCCGTCATATTTTTCTGTTGCAATATAAGCCAGCAAACCCTCGAAATAGCTATCACCTTCGGGTGAATTTGAATTTCCTTCGTCAAACTGAAAAAAATCAACTGCAATGTTGTGGTCAAATAATTCCAAATGCGCATCCCTGGCTCCACGGACAAACTCATTGTGAAACTCAGGGAAACTGGTAAAGGCGACCACGGCGATTCGAATCGCACGTCGCGCAAGGGAGCGGGCAAGGAAATTCGGCTTAAACTCCAGGCGTTCGGCTGCCTCTAGCACGCGTGCTTTCGTTTGTTCGCTGACGCGTCCTTTGCCGGTCAGCGCGCGATTGACAGTCGCAGTGGAAATACTCAAATCCCTTGCAATATCATAAATTGTTACCCGCTTAGTGATATACATCCCCGCCTTCCTATAATTGATCAGTACCGACGCGTAGATTCCGCTACGCTATGGTATTTCTTATATTCAAAAAGCGCCCGTCTTTCGGTTCCTTTATATTATGTCCCGTCATGCTATAATGCAAGTATTGGGAGGTAGTTATATTATGGATTTTCTTTCAACAATAAAAAGCACTAAGCCGGAAACCGGAAGCGTCCGAATCTTTTGGCTGGGTCAGGCGGGGTTTCTCATTCAGACGTCTGCGGGCTATACAATCGCGATTGATCCCTATTTTTCAGATTGTGTCATGCGCCTTATCCCTCAGGAAGGCCAGGGATTCAAACGCCTTACCCCACCCTTGTGCATGGCCGAAGACACCGCTTTCAGTGCATTACTGATTACCCACGAGCACAATGATCATTTCGATGTGGACTCCATTGAGGCGTTAATGGCAAATGGGCATACACATTTATATGCCAACGCCCCGGTAGTCAACCAAATCCAGGAAATGGGGTTGGATGTATCCCGCGTACACATGATGATGAAAAGTAGCCCTTTCAGCCTTGACAAGTATAAGGTAATCCCAATGGATTGCGATCACGGCGAGCTTGCCCCTGAAGCATTGGGCCTGATGTTCGATTTTGGCTTTACTAGAATTTACTTTGCAGGAGACACGGCGTTATCCCCGGACAGGCTGAAGCAGGCAATTACCGCTAAACCTGAGGTGGCAATTCTTCCTATTAATGGCGCTTACGGCAATCTCAACAGTCGTGAAGCAGCCGAGTATTCTGTTATGCTGGGATGTAAAATCTGTATCCCTTGCCATTTCTGGACTTTTCCTCTGCACCATGGAGATCCCCAATCCTTCCTTGATGAAATGGCGATGCTTGCGCCAAACTGCGAGGCCAGGCTGCTTTGCCAAGGCGAATACACGGATATCAAATCCTAATAGCGAAGAACAATTGATAAGGAGTACTTCTCCCAAGTTCTGTTGCGTATGGAGCCCGGGTACTGTCAAATCAAGTTGGCAACTTTGAACTCCGCTTACCATGTCACGCTGCCTGTTTGTCGAGCGATTTGAGCG
>LSQX01403849.1_pt1 | contig 19405 bp, 12 predicted proteins | sample 654561 | NCBI WGS metagenome assembly LSQX01 (sample SAMN04489861, study PRJNA283612) | anaerobic digester metagenome | isolation source: 4 biogas reactors fed with cattle manure at either 37C or 55C with and... | place: Denmark: Kongens Lyngby | collected 2014
GGAGGTTAACAAAGTAGCTATTCCGCCTCTGCCCACCCGCTTGGAAATGCTGCAGGGAGGAAAGGTGCAGGCAGCTATTTTGCCGGAACCTCTGGCTGGATTAGCTGTGATAAATGGCGCCATAGTGCTGGGTAGTACTTATGAGATGGGCCAAAAAGCAGGAGCCATTGCCTTCACCGAACAAGTATTGCAAGATCATCCAGAGGAGCTTCAGGCCATCTTCAGGGCTTATAATAAAGCTGTAGCCTACCTGAACATAGAAGCTACTGACGCTGATCTGGACTTTATTATTCAAGAGCAGGGTTTCCCGGCTGAGATAAAAGATTCTATTCAGCTTCCTGAATATGGGGTGGCCACTCCGCCCGATAAACTGGTTTTCATGGATGTGGTGAAGTGGATGCAGGAAAAAGACCTGATTAAGGAAGCTTATGCCTACCAAGATTTGGTGGATGAGACTGTTTTGAGGTAATGCTTTGTGATTGAAATAAAAGACCTGGTAGTAAAATATCGCCATAAAGAACAAGAGACAGTAGCCTTGGATAGAATAAATCTCCGTATTGCTGCGGGGGATATTTATACTTTTATCGGACCGTCAGGATGTGGTAAATCGACGTTACTCTATGTTCTGTCCGGAATACTCAAAGAATATACTGGAAAGGTGACTATCGATGGACATGGTATTGATCCTAAAACTCAGCGTATTGGATTAATTCTCCAGAACTATGGACTGCTGCCCTGGCAAAATGTGTATCACAATATTACTCTGGGTATAAGAATAAAAAATGGACAGCAAGTGCTGGATGATTACGGGCAGTATATTTTAGAGCAATTAGGGATTGAATCCCTTCTGCACAGATATCCCAAGGAATTAAGTGGCGGTCAACAGCAAAGAGTTGCTATTGCTCGTGCTTTTATCCTACAGCCTGATTTGTTGCTGATGGATGAACCCTTTTCAGCATTGGATGCTATAAATAGAGAAGAATTACAAGACTTGTTTTTAAGAATATGGAGAGAAAATAATGTTACTACTGCTTTTATTACTCACAGTGTTGATGAAGCCCTGTATTTGGGTAGTAAAATTGTGGTGTTCTCGGCTGCTCCGGGCAGAATACTGGAAGTAGTGGATAATCCGTGCTTTCGCTTGGATAATTTACGATTTCGGGATGAGTACTATGATATGTGTATGCAGTTGAGAAAAATATTGGACAAAGGATGATCTTTTGGTGCTGGCAAGTAATAAATGGCAGGGAGCTCTATACAGCTTGGTACTGGTAATAATTATCTGGCAGGTATTGTCCTGCTTGCTAAAGATACCCATTATACCGTCTCCTGCGACGGTTTTTATAAACATCGTAGATATCTTTAGCAGCAAAGTACAAATCCACCTTCTATATAGTCTGGGCCGAATTTTGGGAGGAATAGCTCTATCCATATTTATAGGAGTTCCTTTAGGCTTTTTGATGGGGTATTTTGATAAAGTAGATAAGCTATTGTCCCCTCTGGTTTACTTCACCTATCCAGTTCCAAAAATAGCTTTGCTGCCGATTATAATGCTTCTATTTGGATTGGGTGAAGCTTCCAAATTAATCATGATCGTTTTGATTGTTATTTTTCAAATAATAATCACTTCCCGAGATGCGGTTAAAGGCATTCCTCCGGAGATATTCCGTTCCCTGCAATCATTAGGAGCCAATCGGCTGCAGGTCTTTAAGGAAGTGATTATTCCTGCTTCCATGGCCGATGTTTTAACTGCCACCCGACTGGCCTTGGGTACAGCGGTTTCCATTCTGTTTTTCACTGAGACTTTTGGTACCCAGTATGGCATGGGCTATTTTATTATGGACGCCTGGATGCGGGTAAACTATCTGGATATGTATGCTGGCATAGTAATCTTGAGCCTAATGGGTTTTCTCTTGTTCACCATAATCGACCTTCAGGAAAGACGTATCAGCAGCTGGAGATGACGAATCTCTAGATCCACCTGCAGACCGAAAACAAAGCCCAGGATTACTAATGATTTTATCTTTAAACATGTCCAGCAAATGCAACAATCAAGAGCCGGGAGGTTCAGAAAACCCTTTTTGCAAGGGGTAACATTGTGTACGGTTTACCGGGCAGGGGGTTACAACGTTGTATACTTTGCGGATACAGTTGTTTAGTGGTAAGATTAATATTAACAGCCGTAAAAAGAACAAAAAAGACAAGTTTGGAAAAAAGATAAAAAAGAAACCCGCAATGATCCTGCGGGCTTAAAAAGATATAAGAGTAATTAATTGAAGGAGTATATTAGTAACTAGTTAATTATGGGATGGTTAACTAGTTAAAGCTTTTTCCGTGTTTAGAGGTTCCATATCTTTGAGCGTACGGCCCTGCTGCTTATCCTGGGGCCGATTTTTGAAGCGCAAAATGCCTTCCCCTTGGCCTTCAGTGTCGTTTATTACTTGCAGCAGAGTGTCGCTATCTACCCGATGCTTAAGGGCCAGTGGAATTACCCGGTTCACATCACTAATCAAAACCTTTCCCCGATCCTGAATTACCGCCTGCAGAAGGGCTGCCTGCTGTATGGCTTCAATAGCCCGAATACTTTCTAGATTATGCTTAAGGTATAATCTGGCGATGTAGCTGCGTAAAAAGTCTGGCATATAAATACCTTGATATTGTTCAGCCCACTTTATAAGCTGCTGCTTATAGGGTTGTTCATCCCATTGATTGCTTATTTTCGCGGTTTTGCCGGCCTTCACTCGGCAGCTATAAGAATTCTCGGCCAGAATCCGGGCTACCGTATCCACTGAATTTGGGCGTCCCATATAACAAACTAGATCAAAACGGTCAGATAACTGTCTTCTGATGTCCTCCAAAGGCCCTGGATCTTCGTCAGGATTGGAGGCGGCCCATACTGAAACCTGAACCTTAAGGTCTACTGCCGGCAAGCCAGCCTCTTCTATCTGTAGATGACCAGGCTTGCTTCCCATCACATCCAGTAAGATGTCGGTTATTTCTGGTGAAGTATCGGCCAGTCTATTTATTTCATCAATAAAGATTATTCCCCGATGAGCCTGAGGTATCAAACCAGGCAGTAAATGGGCCTCAGGGTTGGAAATATCCGTTAAACGAGCCAGGTCTATACTGCCCGCTACCGTTCCCAGCTTAGCCGAATGAGAAATCTCTAAAAAAGGCATGGGGATTTCTTCGCTGCCCAGAGCAGCTATGTCCCTGGCGCTGAGATAGCGATGTTCAGGGCAATGGGGCTGTTCGGGATCACAATTATATATACACCCTTTGATACGGGTAATAGTGGGCAATATATCCCGAGCCGCACGCATTATAGTAGTTTTGCCGGTTCCGCGTAAACCTTCCGCATGCAAGTGCAAAGGTTCGCCCGCATAGCTGGCAATAACCGACATCAATACGCATTGAAAAAGGGATTGATTACCTTCATAACGTTCTATACTAGCAAATGGAATCATCAAGCTCACTCCTTTACAGGATAGTAAAATAAAATTTTCACAAGGCAGTTTATTATCTAACCCCTTAAATATAATATCCATAGTAAAAACACGGGAGGGAATTTAGATATTCTTAAGGGGGAAGAAAAGGCTCTATTAATGGAATTATTTTTTTAAAGAGTTTAAATATAATTAATGCAATAAGCATGCCATAAACTTGGTAAATGAGAATTAATTTTTATGAAAATTACAAAACCCTATGCATAGGTGATTGTAATAGGGTTAACTTACAAGGATGGGAATTCAGTAAAGAATCCATATCGGCTTGGTGTAACCTCTAAAGGAATTTAATAGTGAGAGGAGGTTACACTTTATTTAAAGACCCAAAAAGGTTATTATCAGGATAGAATTATTATTGCATAATACAATCATCGATCCAGAAGTTGAAGCGAGGTGTTAATTATTTTTGTTATCAGCGAGTTAGCCCAAAAGTACATTAAGAAAAAAGGTGGCCATGTCATGCTTTATATGCACCTGGTTCTGGCCGGGGGAGGATGATGTGGCGGACCGCTGGAAAGCGAGCAGCTCCTGGTCGTTCGACCAGGCTCACCCCCGGATAAAGACAAAGGACAGTTTAAGCACATTATGGTGGATGATATTAACCTATGGTATCATGGGTCCGTGAGGGCGGAAAGAGTCGATAAGCCGATTTTGATAGATCTCCGTAAAAGGTTTTTCTTGTCCAACCTGGAAGTAAAGGGCGCGAAAATTCTGGAAAATGTTATGTAGCTTTATCCATAGGATATAACGATTAAAGCCGATTGCTAGTGTTTAGCATCGGCTTTTTATCTGGGCTGTAGGGTTTGGCATTTATTAATCATAGTCTGCTGACCCGGTAGCTCACAGCATAGCGGCAGCTTCCTGTGGGGGTTAACCGAGCTAAGCATGATAAAGCAAATGTTCAGGCTTTAAAAAGCCGCAAACGCAAAGAATTGGACACCACGCTTACAGAACTCAAGGACATAGCCCCAGCAGCTAATATCGGGGACAGGTAACCCAGGGCGGCAAATGGCACTCCAATCAGGTTGTAGAAAAAAGCCCAGAACAGGTTTTGTTTAATGTGTTTCATGGTAGTACGGGAAAGCCTTATGGCTACCGGTATGCTGCCTAAGTCGGATTTCATCAGGGTAATTTGAGCAGTTTCCATAGCTACATCGGTTCCAGTAGCTACGGCAATTCCAATATCGGCTGCAGCCAAGGCTGGGGCATCATTGATCCCATCACCTACCATAGCCACATTTTTACCCATTGCTTTTAGATCCTTTATCTTTTGAGCTTTGTCTCCAGGCATTACTTCAGCAATAACATGATTTATCATTACTTGCCCGGCTATAGCCCTGGCCGTAAGTAGATTGTCCCCCGTTAACATGTAGACCTCTATACCCATATCCTTGATTTCTTTTATTGCTGCCAGGGAGTTCTCTCTCAGGGTATCAGCCAGCCCAATAATGCCCTGCAGCTTACCGTCTATGGCCAAGAGCATAGTAGTCTTGCCATTTTCGGCCAGTTCGTTGAGGAAAGGGATGCTATGGCCAAGTTCAATCTTATTCCTTTCCATCAAAGGCCGGTTGCCCAGCAAGATGACCTGATCATCCCAGACTATGCTCAGTCCCAATCCGGCCAGAGCTTTGAAATCTTGTACATCCGGAAGTTCACCCAATTGGCTCTTGGCTTTGCGATATACTGCCTCCCCCAGAGGGTGTTCTGAATTCTTTTCGGCAATACCAGCTATCCTGATTATCTCTGCTTCACTCAGGTTGCCCACGCTGATGATATCCGTAACTTGTGGCTGGCCTACAGTAATAGTACCGGTTTTGTCCAAAACCAGAGTATCGATCTTATAGGCTGTCTCCAGGTATTCTCCGCCCTTGATAAAGATTCCGTGTTCAGCTCCAATACCCGTTCCTACCATAATAGCAGTGGGGGTAGCCAATCCTAAGGCACATGGGCAGGCTATAACCAGTACCGCTACCGAGGAGGTAAAGGCACTGCTTAGGCCGCCCCCCCACCAATACTGGAGAACAAAGGTGAGCAAAGCAATGCCAATAATAGCGGGGACGAAAACCCCCGAAACCCGGTCAGCGATTTTTTGGATGGGGGCCTTGGACCCCTGGGCGTCTTCTACCATTTTAATAATCTGAGACAGAACTGTGTCCTGGCCTATTCGGGTGGCCTTGAATTTGAAGCTGCCGCTTTTATTAATGGTGGAACCGACTACCAAATCGCCGGGTCCCTTTTCTACCGGCAAACTTTCTCCGGTAAGCATGGATTCATCTACCGCTGACCTGCCTTCCATCAATTCTCCATCTACCGGTATCTTTTCTCCCGGACGGATAAGAATAATATCACCAGTTTGCACTTCTTCTATGGGCAAATCTATTTCTCGACCATCCTTTAAAACTCGTGCGGTTTTTGCTTGCAGTTGGCTAAGAGCCCGAATGGATTCAGTAGTTTTGTTTTTGGCTACTGCCTCCATATATTTTCCGGCCAGGATAAGGGTGATAATAAAAGCCGAGGTTTCAAAATACAGGTTATGATGGTGGCCGATAATAAGATTATAAACACTGAAAAAGTAAGCAGCCGAGGTACCCATGGCTACTAGTACATCCATATTGCTGCCTCCGCTGCGCAAAGCCAGAAAAGCGTTTTTATAAAAGCGATAACCTACCCCGAATTGGACCGGGGTAACCAATAAGCACTGAAAATAGGCATGGTTTAACCAGCCGGCTTCCATACCCAGCAACATAAGAAACATTCCCAGTATCAATGGGAAACTCAGAATTATGGATACTATCAATACTCGACGCAGACTTCGGATTTCTTTGACTTCCGGATGGTCTAAGGCCGGAGTGGCCTCGGTTTGGATTTGGGCTGAGTAACCCAGGGCTTCGATAGCGGCGGTAATATCCCGGGAGCTGGTTCGGGTAGGATCATAATCCAGCAGGGCTTTATTGGTCGAGAGGTTTACGTTGGCATTAACTATACCGTCCCTGCTTTGTAGTTTTTTTTCGATTCGAGTTGAACAGGCGGCACAGGACATTCCACTGATGTCCAGTTTAAGAGTTTTCAGCTCCGGCTTTTCTGCTTGGGCGGAAAAGCCTAGTCTCTCTATATGTTCAATCAAGGTATTCATATTAATTAGATCCGGATCATAATTCAGGGCGGCCTGTTCGGTTAGCAAGTTGACCCGGGCTGATTGTACCCCTTCAACCTTGGAAAGACGGTTCTCAATCCGGGTCGCACAAGCAGCACAGGACATTCCTTGGATATTGAGTTCAGCCTTTTCTATCATATATAATCACCTTAAAATGCTCGGATTGGGAGCGGATTTAGATACTAATTATGTTTAATTATAGCTATTTCTCCTACAATAATATACTACCCGGATTCTTATTGTTGATTCCCCTGCGAAAACCCCAACAAAACTAGGTTGGATCCATAAATATTTAGGAGCCATTTGATGCAGCATGATAGCAACACCCTGCGAAGCCGAGCGACGGATATCAATGCATCCAAACCCGCGATATATTACTTTTTGCAGTGGAATCATTGTTTAAAACAAACGAAAAAAGTGGTTCCAGAAGAAGAACTGTCGATATGGATTTGGGCATTATGCCTATCCGCAATACTAAAGCATACTGAAAGGCCTAAGCCAGTACCATGCTCTTTGGTAGTAAGGAAGGGGGTTCCCACCTTATCCAGAACCTCCGCCGGTATCCCACAACCCTGGTCCTTAACTTCAAGCACAATATGGCCATCCTGGGTATAGGTTTTTATGCTGACGGTTTGTTGGGGCTCTATGGCATCAATGGCGTTGCGGACCAGATTCAAGAGCAACTGGCGTATCTCTTTGGGATCCAGCAGCTGATCTGGGATATCTCCTAGCTGTAATTCTATGAATTTATCATGAGCCAGAGCATCGGCTTGCATTAGTACACTGAGGCTCTCAATAATATGGTTTATATTACCTGGCTCCAACTGCAGCTTTATGTTGGGAGCCAGGGAAAGAAATTCTGAAATAATGGAATCTGCCCGATCCAGTTCGTCTATCATTAAGTTAAAATATTCTTCATCCTTCCGGTATTCAGGCTTGTTTTTCAATATTTGCAGAAAACCGCGTACGGTAGTCATGGGATTTCTGGTTTCATGACTAATGCTGGCAGCCATTTGTCCAATAAGATGCAGGCAATCTAAACGGGCCAATTCTTCCTGCATTTGAACTCTCTGGCTAATATCAATTATGGAATTTAACAAACAGGGGAGGCCATTAATAGTAATAACTTCTGAGGACATTAGGCCGGTACGTGATTCTCCGTTCCGGGTGAGAAAAGGCGTTTCATAGTTTTGGATAGGTATGCCTCGCAGTATCATGTCTCTAATGGCTTGGAGGTCCTCATCCCGGCACCACAAATTAATGTCTTTACAGCTTTTCCCTATCACTTCCTCTCGACTGTAGCCAGTCTGGGAACAGAACATCTCGTTAACGTCCAGATATATCCAATCTTCCAGGGTGGTAATGGCCATGATACTGGGGCTGCAATGAAAGGCCCGGTAGAATTTTTCTTCAGACAGGCGCAAAGACTCCTGGGCCTTTTTTTGTTCGGTAATATCTTTGGTTATGAGGGCAATTTGTCCTAATTCCAGGTATATTATGCAGATGGCAATAGTTTTCTGCCAAGACTCTATATATGTTTCGATATGCACCGATGTCCGGGCTGATGCTACCTTGTCCAGGTATTTATTCAACTTTTCATACAATTCCGGCAGTGCCTTTTCCAGCTTTTGCCCGATTAAGACCCCCTGCTGATGCCCAACTAGGTTGGCAAAAGCTGGATTAACGTCCAGGCATTGATACTCCGGGTGGCCCTTATCTGAACGGGATATCTTATATAGGCAGAATCCTTCATCTATAGTATTGAATAAGGAGCGGTAGCGATGATCACTCAAGTGGAGGGCTTCTTCGGTCTGGCTATGTCTTCTCATTTCAGCTTGGAGCATTTCATTTAAGATATGCCAGGTTTGCTTGGGCTCCGCTACCTCTTGGTCAAAGAAATAATGAGTTGGAATAGGAGATTCAGGACTGGAATCAGTGGGACTTTTTTGAACTTCATTCCGCTCAATGGCCTGAGTGGCTCCGGAACAATTAAAGTAGGTACATTGGTGAGTGCGGCACAGGTCTACCACTTCGGCAGCCGAGCAGGCATCCAGGGCGTAGGAACACATGGCAATTATCTTATAATCCTGAATTATTTTATCGAAGCGGGTTTCATAGTTTTGAAAATCATTCCAGTACTTGGTTTGCATCCAGGTGTTATGGCTGCTAATACGCAGCCCTTTATATCCTCGGGCTAAAGCCTGGTTAAGGTAGGTGAAGCAATGGTGGGCAGCATCATCCAGCCTCAGTTTTCCTTTACCCAGATACCATTCTTTGCTGCTTAGAAACACTAGCTGTCCTCTTTGGGAGTACTGCTCAAACTCTGGGACCGCCTTTTTCAAAGCCATTTGAGTTTGCTGTAGAAAAAGGGATTCGGAAGTTAAACAAATGCAGAACTCGTGATTCTCCAACCCTGCTTGTATATATGGGACCAGGATATTCAATAAATCTTGTTTCTGTTGATATAATAGACAAATATGACTGCCCCAATGCAAGTGCCGGAAATTATCTGGCATTTTTCCGCCAGAAGCACTAGACGAAACTAGACCATATGTCCTATTACGTTCATCATTATTGAGGAATAGCACTAAATTATCCTCCTTCAGTCTGATGTATCTATTATAATATATCGGTACCATAATAGTAATAATTTCGGAAAAAATATCCATATTAATGAAAAGAAGTAAAAAGAATTAGCTGACCAGATTATTTCTTTTTATTACGAGGGGGCTTTTTCTTGGCCTGTAGAGGACCGGCTGAACGATGAGCCGTACTTTTTATTAAGGCCTTGGGGGAGGAACCGATTAGGTCGCTGCGTCCACATTTTGTCAAAGCTTCCAGTGCCAGGCTGTGGTTATCCGGATGGCGGTGTTGCAATAAGGCTCGTTGAGCCTTCCTTTCCCAGCTGCTGTTGGGTAAATACAGGGGACGGTGGTTTAAAGGGTTTAGACCCGTGTAATACATGGAAGTAGATATAGTCATAGGGGTAGGAGTAAAATTTTGCACCTGTTCCGGATAGTATTGCAGATGATCTCTTACAAACTCTGCTAGTTCTACTGTTTCCTTCAGTCCGCAGCCTGGATGGGCGGAAATAAAATAGGGAATAAGGTATTGCTTTTTCCCCAGCTTGTGATTAATGGTCTGGAATTGTTGCAAGAACTCTTTATATTTGTTCCCGCCGGGCTTGCCCATTAATTTGGTCACAGTCGGAGCTATATGTTCGGGAGCCACCTTAAGCTGTCCGCCCACATGATATCGGCAGAGCTCATCTAAGTATTTTCCTCCGCTGTCTTCCAAAACCAAATCATACCGTACTCCAGATGCAACTCTTATATGCTTAATCCCTGGAATTTGACGCATCTTGGACCATAGTTCAACTGAAGGGCTATGATCGGTATCCAGGTTTTTGCATACCCGAGGGAAAAGACAGCTCTTTTTCTGGCACTGTCGGCACTGCTCCCAATTTCGTCCCGACAAGCCATACATATTGGCCGATGGTCCTCCCAGATCCGGAATAACACCTTTAAAATCCGGATGACTAAGCAAGGATTGGGCTTCTTGAACTATAGAAGCAACACTGCGGCTTTGGATGAATTTCCCTTGATGCAATCCGATGGAACAGAAATGGCAGCCGCCAAAGCATCCCCGATGAGTAAGCAGGGAGAATTGAACTGCTGTTAACGCTGGAATACCGCCGGCCTTTTCATATGTAGGGTGATAGGAACGGAGAAAGGGCAGCTGGTATATGGCATCCAGTTTTTCTGTGTCTAGGGGAATTGCTGGAGCATTGACTATCACCAATCGGTTACCATGGGGCTGAACCAGAGGGGGAGAGGAATAGGGGGAGGTATGGGCATACAACTGGGCAGTCATGCGGCTAAAGGATTCCTTATTGTTTTTAACTTCTTCGAAAGATGGCAGATTAAGAGCATTAGCAGGAGAGGTATAGTCAATATAGGCGGTGCCCGGAACATCCTTGATCTCTTGGCATGATTGACCTTCCCGCATCCTGCGGGCAATTTCCAGTAAGATGTACTCACCCATACCATATACAAGTAGATCAGCCCGGCTATCCAGCAATATTGACCGTCTCACACTATGGGACCAATAATCGTAATGGGCCAAGCGCCTTAAGCTGGCTTCTATGCCACCGATGATAATTGCTGAACCGGGAAAAGCTTCCCGTATTCGATTGCTATACACGGTAAGGGCTCTATCTGGGCGGTAACCAGCTTTTCCGGCCGGGGAATAAACATCTTCCCGGCGTTTCTTTTTATCTGCGGTGTAATGAGAAACCATGCTGTCCAGATTGCCGGAACTCAACCCAAAAAACAAGCGGGGTACTCCCAGCTTTCTAAAATCTTCGGTGCTTTTCCAATCCGGTTGAGCTATAATGCCCACTCTATAACCATAGGACTCCAGGAACCGACCTAAAAGAGCAGAAGCCCAGGCCGGATGATCCACATAGGCGTCACCGCTGATCAGTATTATATCCAATTGATCCCAACCCCGTTTATTCAAGTCATCCTGGCTTATCGGCAGAAATTGCACCATAACACCCTTTCCAATCCAAATCTATTAATTAGTATACCTTAATTTAAGCCTTGAATGTGGAATAAGGCTGCTTGCCAATGCGTTTGCTATTAAAGAGCAGTATTAATAAAGCACAAAGAAGAAGTTGGAGCCAGGTCAAGGAGAGCAAGGCCTGTCATTATTGGTGAGTTGGCTGGAAGCGAACTAGGAAAGTGGTGCCAAGGGGATTGGTTTGAACATCTATGGTGGCATTATGACGGCTGGCAATCCCATAACATATGGGCAGACCCAGTCCGGTGCCTAGATCTTTGGTAGTTAAAAAGGGTGTTCCCAAGCGGGGTATTATATCCTGATCAATGCCTTGGCCCTGATCGGAAACTGCCAAAATAATGTCCGGGCCTTCACTATAAGTTTTGATAGTAACCGTTCCACCAGCTTCCATAGCTTCCAAACCATTGCGGGCCAAGTTTAGTATAAGCTGTCTGATCTCCTTGTTATCTAACAACAAGGGGTGAACCTGGCCCAGTTCCAGCTGAATGTTTTTATCATGAGAAATTGCATCCACCTGGATTAAGGGATAGAGGGCTTCTATGATCTGGTTGAGATTGGAGGTTTCTAGTTCCACCGCTTTATTTCTGGCCAGCAGCAGGAATTCGGTTATTATTGAGTTCCCCCGGTCGATTTCTTCGATCATCAATTCAAAAACTTCTCGATAAGGTGTACAAGTTTTTTCACAAATCAAGAATTGAAGATAACCCCGAACTGTAGTCATCGGGTTTCGTATTTCGTGACCAATTCCGGCCGCTATTTGTCCTACCAGATTAAGCCTATCCAATTGTAGCATTTCTTCTTCCAGTTTCTTTCTATCCGTGATATCAGTTATCATAGCCAGGTATCCAATATAGTGGCCGTCATGATCCTTGACATTGGTGATGGAATATATCCCCCAGAAGGAATGTCCAGCCCGGGTTTTAAGTTTGATATCACATTCTACCTGATCTTCACTGTGTATATGGTTGAGTATAGCATCGGTCAGCTGCAGGTCGGTCTCTTTTATCAGTTCCAGCAAAGACATACGTTGCAGTTCATCTACTCCATATCCCAACATATCCGCAATCTTGGAATTGGCCAATTCAATGGCATTATCTTCATTGACAACCAAAATACCTTCATTGGCAGTCTCCACAATGCGTCTATATTTTTCCTCACTATTCTTTAGAGCCAGTTCAACTTTCTGGCGTTCGGTTATATCGCGGAGGCATTCTACTGCTCCTATGGTACTACCTTGGCTATCGTATAGAGGGACAGCGGTAGATCTGATAAAGGCTCCGGATTCACCTAATGCGGGACAGAAGTTCTCTCCAATTAAAACATCGCCTTTTCTTTGGATGTAAGAATAATCCTGTTCCCATTCTTCTTGAGGGTTAAGTACCAAATCAACTAATAGGGGGCGGCGATAGCCATAAAAAGGAAGAGCATATTCATAATTACTCTTACCGGCTATATCCTGTGCTTTAATACCAGTAATATCTTCTGCCGCTTTATTCCAAACCATAAGCTGGCCTTGCTTATCAACTACCATGGTTGGGTCGGGCAGCGAATCTAAAATTTCAGACATCTGATTTTGGGTTTCTAACAGGGCTGGCTGAGGCAGTTTACTACTAATATCCTGGATAAGAAAAATCAACCCTTGTTTTTGTCCCCAAGTATTATTAAGCAGGCTGACTGACATTTCAACCTGAATCTGATGGCCATCCTTGTTGATATGGAGGTTTTGGCCTTGCCAGTAGCCTAGAGTATTCAGCTCCTGATGGGCCTGGGCAAAATCAGCAGGTTTAATCCAGCTATACGTTTGGATCTCATCCAGGCGGCGACCGATAACTTCAGCCTGGCTGTACTTGTATAAATCTTCAGCCCGTTTATTCCACAGAATAATTCGATCCTGCTTATCCAATGCCACCACTACCTGGTTAAGCTGGGCCAAAAGGTTAAGTTGAACTTTTAGTTCTTCAGCTGCCTTAGATGTAGACCTAAGCAGAGAGTTGCTTAAAGAACCGACTATTTTTTGCGGATCTTTCATAAACCCACCCTTGTTTATCAATTTACCTGTATTTTAACATGGTCAAAAGGGATTGCTTGGGGAAAATACACGTATTTTGTCAACATAATAAAAATAATTAATAAAATTTGATATTTATTAATTATAGGTATAGGAGAACTGCCAATAAGGAATGCGCCCTGGTCCCTTTATGATTATAATTAAAGAGGAGAAGCTATTAAGAAAACTGCCATTCAATTGAAATTAACAGCCGGGAGCAGGTGAGATAAAGTGGAAGTAGAAAGCAGCAATAGTCATCAAAATATAGCCAGAGCCTGGCAAATATTTATAGACCAGGGGCATTTGGATTTATCCCAGGTGCGCAGTGAAATAGCCCAATCTTGGTGTCGTAGTAAACAGGCTGGAGTTGATCCTATTTCCCTCAATAAACCCAAAAGAATCAATAAAACAAGTTTAAATGAGCGGCGACAGCATAAAAAAGATTTAGTGGATGTAGCTTTGCCTGTCATGCAGAGCTTATATGAATTTGTTGACGGAACCGGATTTGTAGTGATCCTGGCGGACAATGAAGGCTATATACTGGAAATACTGGGTGCCAGTGATACCATTAAGGAAGGCAAAAAAATAAATTTACTTATAGGCAGCCGATGGTCCGAAGAAGTGGCAGGAACTAATGGGGTGGGAACCGCCTTGGAGTTACGGGCTCCCATACAGGTATCCGGGGCTGAACATTACTGCCAGATGGTACATGAATGGACCTGCTCCGCTGCCCCTGTTTTCGATCACCATCGTAAGCTGGTAGGAGTCTTGCAGCTTTCAGGTCCTTCATCCGCCAGCCATCAGCATACCCTGGGCATGGTAGTAGCAGCGGTGGCCGCTATGGAAGAACAAATGCATATACAAGAGCAAAACCGCGAATTAATGCTGGTAAACCATCGTTTGCACAGTATTTTTCATACCATGTCAGAAGGGGTAGTGATCATAGATCGTCAGGGGCGAATAGAACAGCTTAATCCCAGGGCGGAAGGTATCTTTAAAAGGCCGGTCCATGATTTGCAGGGAGTCTATATAGCAGACATTTTTAAAGACACACCGGGGATAAAAGAAATGCTTGCCTCAGGAACACCTTGCTCTGATATTGAAATACAGCTTAGCTGGGATGGACGTCAAATACATTGCTTGGCTTCCGGCAAGGCCATCCGGGATGACCGGGGTGAGTTAAACGGGGGAGTGATCTTATTAAGCCCCATAACCAAAATCAAGAACCTGGTTAATCGTTTTAGTGGAGCTACAGCCAGATTTACCTTTGATGACATTATCGGGAGCAGCCCGGGAATGGTGGAAGCCATTAGAATTGCTCGTCTGGCTGCTTTGAACGATAATAATGTAATCTTGCAGGGGGAAAGCGGCACCGGTAAAGAGGTTTTTGCCCAGGCTATTCACAACCACAGTGGGCGCTGCAATGGTCCCTTTGTGGCTCTCAACTGTGCTGCTATTCCCCGGGAATTATTGGGCAGCGAATTGTTTGGATATGTAGAGGGAGCATTTACCGGCGCTCATCGCGGCGGGAGGCCAGGAAAATTTGAACTGGCCAGTGGGGGTACCTTATTCCTGGACGAGATAGGAGATATGACTTTTGGTAAGCAAGGAACTCTTTTAAGGGCTATTCAAGAGAAGGCAGTAATCAGAATTGGCGATAATCGAGTAATACCAGTGGATGTTCGTATCATTTGTGCCAGCAATAAGAACCTGCAGCAAGCAGTTGAAAGGGGTGGGTTTAGGCGCGATCTGTTTTATAGGCTTAATGTATTGAAAATTAATCTTCCCCCGCTGCGGGAGCATTTGGAAGATGTGCCCCAGCTATTTGATTATTTCGCCAGACAGATTTGTCAGCGTCAGGGAGTGGAAATCGAGGACATAGAGCCCGATATTATAAAGGTATTGGTTAATTATCATTGGCCCGGAAATGTACGAGAGCTGGAAAACGTAGTAGAGAGAATGGTATGTATGGCTCAGGGCAAGAGTCTAAAATATAAAGACCTGCCTGCCGAAGTATCCGGGCCAGCCAGAATGCAGGGGGAGCCCATCCCGTACAGCCCTGAATTGGACTCAGCAGCTCCTGGCCAATCTGACCTGCAATCAGAAAGAGAAAGAATGCGAGAAGCCAGAAAAAGACAAGAAAAGCAGGAGATGATAGCCACTGTGGCTCGTTGTGGAGGCAATATCAGCCAGATAGCCAGGGAGATGGGAGTTTCTCGCAATACTGTATATAGGAAAATGAAACAATATGGAATACTGAAATAATGGGCTTAATGCTGTAACATAGCCGTTAACTTATTGCACATTAGCTTAACACCTGTGTAACACTATTTTGAACAAAAAGGCATAAGTATTTCAGTAGATTTACCGATTGATATCAATATTAGCTAGTAATCCTGCGGCAGTAGCCGCTTTTTTTTGTGGAGTTATAAGGTTGGTATGGAAATTGCTTGAATATGTATATATAGAAGATATTGTGTAAGATGAGGTAGTTTTTGCAGTCCGAACGAAAGGCAAGGAGGTGAATAACTGGTTTCAAATTTATTGAAACCAGGCAGGTATGCACAAAGAATTAATTGTTCAGCCCGAGAAATGTACAGGGTGCCGGACCTGTGAGTTGATCTGTTCTTTTGTCCATGTACAGGAATTTGATCCCACACGCTCTCGGATTAATGTTTTTAACTTCGAAAAAGTTGGATTTTCAGTTCCGATAGTCTGTCAGCAGTGCAGTGTGGCAGCTTGTATGGAGGTATGTCCGGTGGGGGCCATAAGTAGAAGTGATATAACCGGGGCACTGGAAGTCAACCATGATAAGTGTTTAAGATGCAAGATGTGTACTATTGCCTGTCCCTTTGGCGCCACCATCTATGATCCCATCAAGGATATTATAGCCAAGTGTGATCTGGGCAAGGGCGATCCCATGTGTGTCAAGCTCTGCCCCTCAGGAGCTTTGACTTATCAGGAACCTACACAGGCAAATGTTAACAAGCGCAAAGCATATGCTGCTAAATTTAAAGCAGTTTATGAGGAGGTGGGCTAAACCATGTACGGATGGACAGGTAAAATTGCAAGAATTAATCTAAGTGATGGCAGCATCAAAACTGAATCCCTAAAGATGAGCGATATGAAAGACTATATAGGGGCTCGGGGGCTGGGAACAAAATTGTTCTTTGATGAAGTTGATCCGGGTATAGATCCATTGAGTTCGGATAACAAGATAATATTCCTAGCCGGGCCCTTAACCGGGACCATAGCTTCCTCAGGAGGCAGATACAATGTGGTAACCAAAGGGGTTCTAAATGGCACCATTGCTGCCTCCAATTCCGGCGGTAGTTTTGGTCCAGAGATCAAATATGCTGGCTATGATGGATTTATTATTGAAGGTAAGGCCAAAGAGCCGGCTTATCTGTGGGTGAATAATGATCAAGTAGAGATCCGGGATGCTTCCGAATTATGGGGTAAAAATACTGTCGAAACTACAGACCTGGTAAAAGCGGCCACAGATGATGAAGCGAAAGTAGCCTGCATTGGACCCGCCGGCGAAAACCTGGTTAAATTTGCCTGCGTTATGAATGAATACAATCGAGCCGCAGGCCGTTCCGGGGCAGGAGCAGTAATGGGGTCTAAAAATCTTAAGGCTATAGCCGTACGAGGAACTAAAGGTATAAGGGTAGCTGATAACAAGCGCTTTTTAAAGGCTATTATGGATGCCCGGGCTAAACTGAAGGCTCACCCGGTAACTGGGGAAGGATTGAAGGCCTATGGAACCAATATCCTGGTTAATATTCTGAATGAACACGGTGGACTTCCGGTAAAGAATTTTAGCGAAGCTGCTATCTTTTCCGGGGCGGAAAAAATATCAGGTGAATATCAGGCCGAGAAATATCTGGTCCGGAATAAAGGTTGTTTTGGATGTTCCATAGGTTGTGGCCGGGTAACCAGAATAAAACAGGGTAAATACCAGGGCTTGGGTGAGGGGCCGGAGTACGAGGCAACCTGGGCCATGGGAGCCAACCTGGACCTGGATAATTTCGAGGCTATTTCTAAGGCCAATTTCCTCTGCAACGAACTGGGATTAGATCCTATTACCATGGGTGGTACATTAAGCTGTGCAGTGGAGATGTCGGTAAAGGGACTTATTCCCCGGGAAGATACCGATATGGAATTGCAATGGTCTGATCCCGATCTGCTAGTGGAAATGGTCAAAAAGACTGCCTATCGGGATGGATTTGGTAATTGCTTGGCGGAAGGTTCTTATCGTTTGGCAGAAAGTTATGGACACCCTGAGTTTTCAATGACTTCTAAAAAACAGGAACTTCCGGCCTATGACCCCCGGGGGCAGCAGGGAATCGGTCTGAATTATGCTACCTCGAATCGGGGAGGATGCCATGTCAGAGGTTATATGACTTCACCTGAGGTGTTGGGAATACCGGTGGTGGTTGATCCTGATGCAACTGAAGGAAAACCCGAACTCCTTAAACTGTTCCAGGATTTAACTGCTTTAATTGACTCGGCTGGATTATGCCTGTTTATTACTTTTGCTCTGGGTCTGCCGGAAATTGCAGAACAGTTGCGGGCGGCTACCGGGGTGGAGTTAAGTGATGAGGAATTTCTACAGGCCGGGGAAAGGATTTGGAATCTAGAACGTCTGTTTAACCTTAAGGCTGGCTTTAGTAAAAAGGATGACGTTGTGCCCAGGAGGCTACTGGAAGAGCCTATGCTCGCCGGACCACATAAGGGCCGGGTGCTAGAACTTGATAAGATGTTGCCTGTATATTATGAATTGCGAGGATGGGATGAAAATGGGATACCAACGGGAGAAAAACTGGCTCTCTTGGGCATATCCCGATAGAAAAACAGGCTGCCGGCCACTCCGCCAGAGGGGTAGGCAGCCTATTTTAAGGAGGAATCTCCATGGCCGATGAGGTAATACATGCAGACAATGAAATACGGAATATTATCCAGGCCTACCCCCCGGAAAAGCGTTTTATTCTAGCCGTGATGCAGGATGTGCAAAAATCCTGCAACTACCTGCCGAAAGAAGCATTGCTGGGTATTGCCGAATATGTTGGGGTACCTTTTAGTCGGGTTTATTCTTTGGCTACTTTCTATAAGGCTTTTAGCTTAACCCCTAAAGGACGATATAACATTAAAGTGTGTGATGGTACCGCCTGTCATATAAAGGGTTCCCCGGTCTTAATTGACCAAATACAAAACAGCCTGGGTATAGGCCCTGGTGAAACCACAGCTGATGAAATTTTTTCACTGGAAACTGTTAACTGCCTGGGGGCCTGTGCCATTGCTCCGGTGATGATGGTAAATGATAAAGTACATCCCAAAGTAAGCTCATCTGCCATCCTGGAAATTATAAAAGGATACAGGAAGGAGGCAGATCATGAGGAATAAGCAAAATGAAGTCCGGCAGGTAATGGTCTGCTGTGGTACCGGATGCCAAGCCAGTGGCAGCAAGCAGGTTTTGGAGGCCTTTATCACTCAGCTCCAGTCTCTGGAGGGGGTGGAGGCAGTAGCCTCAACCAAGGCTACCGGATGTAATGGCTGGTGTGAACAAGGGCCGTTGGTAAAGATCCTGCCGGACGATATAACCTATTGTCTGGTTAAAGTTAAGGATGTACCGGTAATAATTGAAAAAACCATTTTGGGGCATGGAATAGTGGAAAGACTGCTTTACCGAGATCCCATCAGCAAAAATAGAGTACAATCTCATCATCAGTTGGATTTTTACCGTAAACAAAAGAAAGTTGCCTTGCGCAATATCGGTGAGATTGATCCAGCTTCCATTGCCGACTATATGGCCCGGGACGGTTACCAGGCTTTTAAAAAAGCAATTACTATGAGTGCTCAAGAAATTGTTGATGAAATAATTAATTCCGGTCTGAGAGGCCGGGGAGGCGGAGGATATCCTACCGGCTTAAAATGGAAGAGCTGTTTACAGCAAGAAGAAAAGCAGCGCTATATCATATGTAACGGCGATGAAGGAGATCCTGGGGCTTTTATGGATCGCAGCATTATGGAAGGCGCTCCCCACAGCGTGATCGAGGGTATGTTAATCGGGGGCTACGCCATTGGAGCCAATACAGGCTATATCTATGTGCG
>LSQX01113624.1_pt1 | contig 19404 bp, 9 predicted proteins | sample 654561 | NCBI WGS metagenome assembly LSQX01 (sample SAMN04489861, study PRJNA283612) | anaerobic digester metagenome | isolation source: 4 biogas reactors fed with cattle manure at either 37C or 55C with and... | place: Denmark: Kongens Lyngby | collected 2014
CCAGCGCCCAGGTGGTGTCATACTCGTTGTTGCCCCAGTTCCACGTGCGCTCGCCGAACCAGTCGCCGTAGTTCATGAAGCCGTACTCGCGCTCGCTCTCGCGCCGCGCTACGAACTCCGTGAAGGCGCCATCGAGCAGCCGCTCGCATCGCTCGAAGCGATCCGGGTGTCGCGGCACCATCGTGTCGAAGACACCGGTGGAGCAGTAGTGCTCCGGCGTGCAGGCAGCAAAGAGCGGCTCGCTCCGCCACTCGGCGGCCACGTAGCGCGCGGGAGTCCCCGCAGCCACCTGCGGCGCGTAGTCCACCGCGAAGTCGGCGCTCAGGCGGATGCCCGTGCGGATCCGGTAGCGCCCCTCGCGCGCCCAGTAGTACCACTGCGTCAGCGCGTCATCATCCGCGCCCGCATAGATGTCCTCCGGCAAAGCGGGCAGAAGCTCCAGCGTGACGCCATCGGGGGTAGTGCTGAAGCCCTTCGGGTAGCGCTGCCAGAACTCGCGCACGGCCACCGCCAGCGCCCCCTGCTGACCGATTGCCAGCAGCCAGCCATCGGCGCGGTGTCCCTCGCGATCCGCGAGCGTGAAGCGGAAGTCCTCATCCTGCAGCAGCCGCGCGCCGGGAGCCACCGCCAGCGCCTCGCCATCCCCGCCGACGCTGATCTGCGCCCCGGCCACCTGCGTCGGCACCGTCAGCCGCAGGCTCGCCAACAGGTTCATCTCCGGCTCAAGCACGTCGTTCTCCAGCGTGAAGACCGTCCGCACCGCCGCGCTCCCCGCGTGGAAGTGCAGGCGGCAGATGTACCGCATGTAAGCCTCGCCATCGGCGTTCACCAGGCGGCCACTGATCCTCAGCGTCGCGCGCTGTGGGCCGCTCTGCTCGACGATGATCTGCTCCGGCGCCTCCAGCGCTGAGGTGAAGACGCCACCATCGGCGTCGGCAAGCTCAAAGCCCCCGACGCCCGCTGCCGGCCGCGGCGCGGGCATCCCGTTCACCGTCACATCCGCGAAGGGCGCAAAGCCGCCCTCGCCAAGGCGCCACGTCAGCGGCCCGGTGTTGACCACGATCGGCGCCATCGCGAGGCCGACCGGATGCGGGCCAGCGCCCTCGGGCGCCGTCGCCTGCACCGTCACCGGCTGCTCGACCGCCGACGCAGGCCGCGCGTTCACCTCCAGCGTATACCGCGCCGGTTCGCCGGGCGTGGTGGTCGCGGCGAAGTCCACCAGCAGCCACCGCACCGACAGTCCGTCCGGCCACCACGACGTCGCCCGCGTCTGCACCGGCACCTCGTTCCCGGCCGCATCCAGCAGCCGCACCGCGACAGGATCGCCCAGCAGCCCCGCCGGCAGCGGCACTCCTGACCGCACCGGCCAGTTCGCGCGTCCCGCCGGGGTCGGCTCCGTCACCGTCAGCTCAATCTGCGTCCGCGCGCCGCTGATTGCCCGCAGCATGTCCTGCGCCTGCAGGTGCTCCGCGCGAGAGCGATAAACGGTATACTGCGCGCTCGCCTGCTGGGCCTCGAAGTCCTCCTGCTCGGCCTCGACGCAGGCGATCTCTAGCTGCCACCGATCGCCTTTGACCTCCGCGGGCAGCATGACGTAGTGGCTGTTCACCAGCCCCCGCCCCTCAAGCTGGCCCGTCTCGCCATCCGGCTCCGTCCGGTAGCTCACCGAGGCCCTAGTCGGCCTGTTCGTCGTCCATGCGACCATGATCCGATCGGGTAGCTCTCCCGGCTCATCCGGCAGGTGCCAGGCGCTGATGTTCTCAATGACCAGCGGCGGCACTGTCGGCGGCGCCTTCGTGAGATGCACACTGCTGAAGACGACCGCCCCGCCATGCTCCGCGCTCCGCACCTCGATCGGCGCACCCTGCTCCAGCGTCACCGGCTCATCGCTGAAGTACACTACGTCGCCGGAGTGGTCATGCCCCGTCACGGTACCGATGAGCTTGCCGCCCACCAGCACGTCAAGCCCCGCGAGGCCGAACGTGGACTGCGGCAGTTCGCCCTCCTCCTCGCGCGCAAGGAGGGTCCGGCGGGTCCGCTGCAGGGCCTCCGGGCCGCCGCTCACCACGAGGCCGACGTGATAACTCCCGGCCACAGGCGACCGCCACCGCACCGACTCATCCTCGCGCCCGACACCATCGAAGTCGTCATTCATCAGGGGCAGAAAGCCGCTGATCTCCGCATCCTCGGGCCGCAGGCGCACCGTCCCCTCCGCGCGCCAGATGCTGTGCGAAAGCTCGGTGAAGTTCGGCATCGTCAGCAGCGAGAAGCCCGCCAGTTCCGGCATCGGCAGCCGCGGTAGCTCCCGCCCCTGCTGCAGGGGGATGTTCACTTGCACCCACGCAGTGGAGTGCGAGACGTTGGGCTGATCGCGCAGGTGGCTGAGCAGCCGCAGACGGAAGTCCGTCCGCCCGTCCTCGCCGATCTTCGCGTTCAGGTCGTCACAAACGTAGGCGGCGTTGCCGATGATCACACCACGGACGGGATAGTGCTGGTGTGCGCGCACCTGGCGGTTGAAAAGGCGCGGGTCATTGCGCGCGTCCACGAAGCTGTACATCATGTCCGTGCCGTTGTATGCCTCAGAGCCCATGCGTCCCGTTGCCACGTTATCATCAATATCCGCGTAGATGTGCAGCACCACGTTCTCCCGCGGGTAGTCCTCACCGAACTCGAGCTTGAGGACGTAGCGGTTGCCGGCCACATGCCCCGCAAGCAGCCGGTGCGGATGCGGCGAGGCGTTCCGGCGCTCGCCAGAGTTGATCTCAACCTCATGCAGGTAGTCCTCGAAGTCAGGATGCACGCCGAGGTACTGCACAAGCTCCTCGCGCGTCATCTGCTCTGCCTCCTGGGCGACAAGCAGCGCAGGAGTGACAAGCACAGCCACCATCGCCAACATCACGGTCAGTCCGCGCCTCATGATCGGTGAGACCTCCGTATGCGGTTGCGATGACTCAGCGACTCATCGGCTGAAGCGCAATGTGCGCTTTGTTCAGATAGCTGCACGTGCAGCCGTGCGTTGCATCAGGCATCAGCACCAGCCCGCCTGCCGGGATCGTGTTGATCCAGCAGCCCGGGCGAATGCCTCCGTAGTTCTCCGTGCGCTCCCCCGCGAGGTCGCGGTAGCCGAGCGTCCCCGATCGGAAGAGCAGCATCTTCCGCGACGCCGACAGTGTCCCGCAGCCGTATGTGCGCTTGAAGCTGAACGGAACCTCGTCACCTGTGAGCAGGCTCCACGCACCACCCTGCGTGTAGATTGTGTCACCGTTGAGCATCACGCGCGACCGCTGGTTGATGCCCTCAAGCGACCACAGGCGCTCACCGCTGGAGGCCCGGTAGCCGGCCATCCGCCCGCCAAGCTCCGACCGCAGGCGGAATGAGTGATTGTGCTGATAGCTCATCACCAGCACGTCATGTTCAACACTCAGCGCCAGCATCGTGCCGAAGATATCCTCGCTCGCGCGCCAGCGAACCGCTCCCGTGCGTGCATCGAGCGCAATCAGCGTGCCGAAGGGATGGCCTGCCGGCTCTCCGGCAAGCGCCAGCGCTCCCGGCTTGTCCTCACGCCGGACCTGTCGCTCCAGCAGGTCGTCCTGCGCGATGGCACGGTCTATGAGATATACGCTGCCATCGCCGATTGCGATCGCATTGTGCCTGATCGATTCCTCCGCCTCATACGTCCAGAGGTGCTCACCGGTAACAGCATCGAGCGCGAAGAGCGACCTGGACTCGCCCGACATCTCTTCCATCGTGCTCGGGTGCGACCACGCCCACATCGTCACATGCTCCTCATCCGCTACGCTGCCGAAGAGCACGCCGCCCTCGGTCGCGATGAAGCCCCACTTCCGCGCCCCGCCCGGCATCGGGAACCTCGCAAGCTCCTCGCCCGTCGCCGCATCCACCCGCGCCGCCCAGCCCTCATGCCGCACATAGACGCTGCTCTGCCCGTAGCAGAAGGGCGACCCCGTCACCGCCGCCCCCAGCAGGTGCTCCTGATCGTAGGGGGTCAGGATGTCCGGCACCTCATACTGCCACAGCAGCCGCCCGTTGTAGGCGTTCAGCGCGTAGAGACCATCCCTGCCCAGAGTGAAGAGGCGTCCTTCGGCGAAGAGCGGCGCAGGGGCCCGCCCGTGGCGGTTGGTCATGTGCACTTCCTCAAAGTCCGTGAACCACAGCATCCCCAGCGGGCGCTGCACAAGCATATCAGTGGAGGTGAGCGAGTTCGCCGGGTCGCAGTACTGATGCGTCCAGCTTCCCGCACCTGGCAGCGCACCGCGCTCAACCCGCTGCATCCGTCCCGGCCTGCCAATCACCGCTACGCCGCCCCACGGGTGCAGTACGCGCCTCATCTCCTCCTCGGAGATAGCCGCCGCTCCCTCCTGCAACGTCCGCGAGGATACCACGAGATCCGCGAAGTAGTCGGCGTAGGGCGTGTGAGCGGGGTCGCCGCGATGCACCGTTACCCGGGTTCCGTAGAGCCCCGCCTCCCTCAGCCGCTCCCGCGCTGCCGCCACCTTCGCGGCGTCAGGCTCAATGCCGATGATCTTCAGATCAGTGCGGAGAGCCAACTCTTCCGCCACGCGACCATCGCCACAGCCGAGGTCCAGCGCGTAACCATCCCTCACGCCACTCTGACTGATGATCTCCATCACCGCACGGGCGCTGTCGCTATCCCGCGGCTCGCGAACCGTCTCCGGCTCCACCCGACGCGGTTCGGCACCATCATCCGCGCCGAAGCAGTAGATCAGCCCCTCATCGGTGCTGGCATAGAGCCTCCCCGCCGCCCATGCCAGACCCGCTGCACGGCCCTTCACCTCTGCCTGCCACACCAGCGCCCGTTCGGGGTCGCCTGCCTGCAGATCAAGCGCAGACACCACGTCCTCGCCGCCGAGAACCAGCGTATCCCCCACCACGATCATACCGCTGATCTCGTGCGGAGCCTCCAGCGCCGCCTGGCTGGCGAGCCGCGCGTTCGCCCCACTACCGGTCACGTCGCTCAAAAGCGCGCCCGGTGTCGCCCGCCGCTCATCCAGCGGCAGGTGCGCCATCAGCCCCTCGGTGGGCATGCGGTCAACAGCCGCGCGGTCCGCGAGAGCCGCAATCTCCCCCGCGTTCAGCGGCCGGTCGTAGACGCGCAGGTCGTCAACCGCGCCCATCAGCCACGCGGAGTTCATCCCGCGCTTGTCTCCGCCGATGTTGAAGCTTGTGCTGACGGAGATATCTGTGCCCGCCTCGGCATGTGTGGCGACCGGCCTGCCGTCGAGATAGAAGACCATCCGATCATTCGCCGCGTCGCGTACAAAGGCGCAATGCGTCCACTCGCCGGTGCGCAGGTCCACCTCGGGACGCCAGTCCACCTCACCGCGGTTCCAGTAGATGCGCGTCCGCCCGCTGGTGTAGACCTCCCAGTTGACCGACACGGGATCGGGATAGTTGCCCGCGATGATGCCGCCCCGGCGACCGTCCGGCAGCGCCTGCGGGATCTTCAGCCACACCGCGAATGTGTCCGGGGTGCCATTCCATGGACCATCAGTCACCACGTACTCGCCCTCGCCGGAGAGGGTGATGCCGCGTCCGATCGCGCCATCCACCGACGCATCCGGACCGGTTCCGCCGAGGGGAACCGGGTGGGGCCGGCGCACGATCGCCTGCTCGCCCTGGCGATCGACGACCGCGCTCTCCGACCAGCCGATTGCACGGAGCTTCGTGCCGTCGGCGCAGATGACCCGCCCCGGCGCGGCGGCCATCAGATGCCGATCCGCCACCCGGCCCGCCGAGAGTCCCGTCGCCTCCTCGAAGAAGTGCCCCCCGTTGAAGAAGAAGTTGTCAATCGCCACGATCGTGGAGCCACCGGTGGGCTTTCCGTACAGTTGAAGGTGGAAGTAGCTCAGCGCGCCATCGCTGCGGTCGAGCGCGGCGGGCACTCCCCGCCCGGTGGGCACGAGCACCTGCTCGTCGGTCGCCACGAGATAACCCTGCGCCGAGATGCCGCTCTCGGCGCGCGCACCCGGGTGCGGCTGGTCCCACTCCAGACCGCCGGAGTCGTCGTTACGCCACACAAACTCACAGGTCGCCGCGTCGAGGGCGCAGATGTACACGCCCTCCGAGGGCCAGATGCCGACCCCGAAGTAGACGATGCCGTCCTTGACCACCGGCCCGCCGCGAGCAGGCCAGCGGGAGATCATCCGCCCGTTGCCCAGTAGCATCTCTCGCCGCGGCGCCACATCTATACGCTTCAGCAGCCGGCCCGTGTCCGCCTCCAGCACGTGCATGCCACCGTCATCGCTCACCACGAAGAGCCTGTCCTCCCACACCGCCGGGGCGAAGCGCACAGGGCCGTCCGTGAAGTAAGTCCACTGCTCCGTCCCGGTCGCGGCATCGAGCGCGGTCACCGTGCCCTCCGCCGAGCTTCCGAGAAAGAGAAGCCCCCTGCTGATTACCACCGGCTCATGGACCTCGTCGAAAGGCATCCGTGTGTCGAGGCCGCGCCATGCCGGATCGGGGGCCTGCCGGGCACGGTGAATCCAGCGGAGGGTGAGGCCGGTGTCCAAGGTGTCATCCACGAAGCCGCTGCGCGCCGCGTCGGCACGGTACTGCGGCCACTCCGGCGGCGGCGAGGCCGACCAGCCGATCATTGTGCCAACGGGGTTCGGCAGGAGAAACCCGGCGGCAAGCAGCAGCACCAGCGGTGATACCCAGAGGGCCAGTCGCGGCATAGCAGTTTCCTCCGCTTCAGACGACTCCCCATGCGGGCGTTATCAACAGGATGGTGCGCGTTCGACCGGCACTTTACCTCCCACGCCCCGCAAGCAAAGCCCGAGGGCGCGACCGGCCCGTTGAAACTTTACGAGTCCGGTGTTGCACCACCTCGGCCGTCACGCCTTCGAGGTTCGGCACCGGGGGGATGACGCGAACGGAGGAAGAACAGGGGTGGCTGCCGCCGGTCGCCTGGGTTGGGATTGGCGACCGGCGCTGGCTCTTTCCCGGCGATGTGAGTGATCATCAACGCGCGCACTCAGCCGTTTCGCACCGGTAGGTGTGCTCCTTGCCCACCTGTCGCATGGCCACGGGCGTGCGCTGAATCAGACTCCGCCGGAACTCGATGCGTTCTGCGCCTCTGCGCAGGCTCCCCGCCTACAGCGGATTGTCCCACGGCGCGTAGTTCCAGTTCGCCAGCAGGTTCGTGGCCATGCGGTCCACGGCCGGCGTCTGCGGGAGCATGACCGCGGCGTCAATGAACGCGCCCTCGCCCGCCGTCAGCGTCAGGCGATGCTCACCCGCGGCAAGCTCCGGCCCCACGATGCGATACCACGTCCACTGCTCCGCCCGGGCCGGGTAGTGCACGAAGGCCTTAGTGTATGCTCGCGCCGGATTGGTCCAGTCGCCGAAGCCGATCATGTTGCTCGTGGACACCCGGCTGCTGTCTGCATCGTCTATCTTGACGCCGAACGATGAGCCTGTGCCCGGCTCCCATCGGCCGCGCACCCACAGCGTGTACTCGCCCGCAGCGGGTGCCGTGAAGTTGAAGCTGAGCGACCCCTCGCCGGTGAAGCGCATTCCGCGAGCACCGCTGAGTTCCGCCAACTCGGCGACCTCCACCTCGCCCGAGCTCTCATCCGCCTCCTCGGCCTCTCGCGCCAGTGCTGCGTCGGCGATCATCACCTGCACGGGCACGCGCCGCCGGGCATCGCCCTCGCGCACCACCACGTCGAAGCACACAAGCTGCCCCTCACGTCCCTGTGGCGCTTTGAGTACGAACTCGGCCCGCGCCTCGGGATCGGCGCCGGTAGAGCGGAGCGCCTGCTGCAGCGGCTCGAAGTCCCATCCCTCCGGCAGCCCCTCCAGCGTCACCTCGGCATCCACCGGCCGACCGTGCGACGTCACCTCAAGCGGAAGCTCACCGCCCGGCGCCGCGATCAGCAGGTTGCGGTGGCTCTCGTGGTCCATGTTGTAGTAGCTCAGCGCATTGACGGAGATGCCGAGATCGCTCTGATGCCGCTCCGTCCACGAGCACTTCGTGCGCACCGGGGCCGTCACCGGGCCACCGACGAAGGTGATCCGGTTGTCACCCAGGGCAAGCTTGCCCGGAAGCGAGAGGGACGAGTTCACGAAGATGCTGCGCACGGTGAAGTCCTCCACCGCCGCCTCAGCACCGGCGGCCGTCTCCAGCTTCAGCCACCAGGCGTAGTAGGCCATCACATGTTCGCGCAAGTTCACCGCGAGGTCGCCGCTCACGGATGGATTGCGCCAGACCTCAATCCACGTAACGCCCTCATCGATGGAGAGCGAGAGCGAGATGTCGCCGGCCTGCCGCGCCCGGTAGCTGCCGCTCACGAGAGCATCGCCGAAGATGTAGGGCGATGCGGCGCGGTAAATGAGACTCGCGGCCTCGGCTCCGTCTGTCGCGGTGAGGGTGGACGCGTCGCCCTCCGTGAGCGTGATGTTGCTTATCTCGGCCGCATCGCCGCCTGTCGTCGGGCGGTAGACGATCGCTCCGTTGCCGAAGTAGGGCGGGATGTTCGCAAGTGACACGGGCTCGCGATCGCCGGTAAGTTCGAACCAGCGGCCCTCGTTCTGCCAGCCGATGCTGATCTGTTCGCCGGCGCGCAGCGCGAAGTCCATGTTGTGCGGCTTCTCGGCGGTGCCGAAGGCGCCCGAGCCGCCGCGCCCGGGGAAGTAGGAGTTGAGGTTGCCCGGTTGGCGCAGCTTCGCGAACGGATCCTCTCCCACCTCGCGCAGGCCGATGACGCTCTCATTGTCACGCTCGAGCCAGTAGACGCGCGAGGCGAGGTCGAAGAGCCGCCAGTCGCCATCGTAGTAGGCCTGCTGGAACTGATGGTGCGTGCCCGGTGAGTTGTTCGACGAGATGCCCAGCGCCAGGAACAGCTTGCGCAGGGTGTAGTTCAGCGGCCCGCACTGGTCGTAGGGGTAGACGTTGAGCGCCTTGAGGAAGACGTAGGAGACGCGGCCGCGATGCAGCCCCGACGGCAGCGTTTCGCAGTAGTGAGCGTCATAGTACGCGGTCGCATCGAGCACATACTGCATCGCCGCAAAGGCCCGGTCCGCGTCACTTGCGCCCGGCGCGAGTGTTTCAGAGAGGCTCTCCACGCTGAAGGGCACGATGTTGTCATTCGCCCGCCAGCGCGGTAGCAGCGTCGTCTGCCCTTCGGCGCCCTCAGCAGGCTCGAAGGTCACCCAGCGCATCAGCGGCGCATAGTCGCCCTCCACCTTCAGCGCCAGCGTGTCATCCATCGAGGTCACGATGCACTCCGTCTCGCGGGTGCGGTACTCCACGAAGCGCGGATCGGGCGGATCCTCGTAGTGAGACCAGCGGTCAACGAGGTTGTTGTCGCCGCGGTTCTGCTCAAACAGGCTATCCGGCGCATGCGCCTTGACGACCACAACACGCTGCTCAATATCAGCGCCGTCCAGCACCTCAAGCGTCACGCTCTCGTTCTGCGGGTGAAGCTCGCAACCGGCGTAGGAGCGGACGAAGCGGTCATCGCCGCCATGCACACCGTGGAAGTCGTTCTCAAAGTGCCACAGCGCGCGCGTGCTATCGTCGTTCGCGAACTCCTCGGCCGCGGGAGCGAAGTTGCCATCGTAGCGCACCACGTCGGAGATCCGCGCTTCGTCGAGGATCGCCTCGCAGGCGTCGCCCTCCGGCCACACTTTCGCCGCCATACGGCCGCCGAAGAACGCCTGCATCGGGATGCTGCGCTTGTCCTCATCGTGGATGCCCTGCCCCTGATACTCCTCCGGGCGGTTGGCCTGCAGCGTGCTCGGCCACGGCGCGTCGCCCGGGCCCTCCTCGGCGATCAGCTTGCCGTCCACGAAGAGTTGCAGGTGGGCGCGCGGGTGATTCCACGTCGCCGCGATGTGGTGCCACTGCCGGTCCTTCAGTTCGGCCGGCCCGCTGACCGTGTGCAGCTTCCGATTCGAATCCGCGATGCTGAACTCAAGCTGGTTGCCGCCCTCGGCGTCAAGCTTGCGCAGGCGCGACTGCAGGCGGTAGAGGTAGGCGTAGCCGGTGAAGAAGATGCGCTCGCGGCCGTCGTCGTAGTCCCATGTCGGCCGACACCAGAACTCGAGCGTCCCGCGCTCGAGACCCCAGTGCACGGCTTGCGGGCCGTGATCCCCGGCGCCGGTGGTCATCGTCGCCTCCGAGCCGCCGTTAAAGCCGAGGCGGCGCTGCCGGGTGAAGTGAAAGGCACGATTGAGTGGAGCGGTCGGGATGACTCCCGCCACGAAGCCCGCGTTGGAGGCCTCCGGCCACGGCCAGCGTTCACCGGGCCTGAGGACCATCCGGTCCAGCCACACAGTGAATGCGCTCTCGGGGCCGAGGATCTGCTGCCGCGAATCGGCATCCAACACGATGCAGCGCAGGCGCACCTGCACCTCGGCGGTGGCCGCCTCTTCATTGAACCGCCCTCGCTGGTTGAACTGAACAAGCTGACCCTCAGCAAGCTCAAGCGTCAGCCAGCGTGGCTGGACGGCACACTCGGGAATGAGACTGCCATCCGCGCGGAATTGCTGGATCAAGATGCTGACGGGCAGGCCGTACGTGGCATGCTCGGCGAGCAGATCGCACTCAAAGACCATCTCCTGGCCCGCGTAGTCACCAAGATCAATCTTCTGAGAGAGCACGACCGTCCGCTCGGTGTTCTCCTCCCCCGGCTGACGCGCCGGGGCGGTGATCTTCAGTGACCTCTCTCCGGTGGTGTGCTCGAAGCTCCCGATGGAGGCAAACTCGGCATGCGACACGCTCCAGTCGGCGGGCGCTCCGTCTGCCTCCGACTCAAAGCCGGGGTTGCTGAGCAGATTCGCCGGAGGCAAACGATCTGCCGCATATTGCGCCGGCTGCAGACCGCGGTCCTTCGTGTCGAAGTAGATGTCAAACCGCCCGATCCGCGTCTCATCGGGCTCGGCCATCCAGGCGAGATAGCCGCTCTCCTGTCGCGTCTCCGGGTCTACGTCCGCCCGGTAGACGGATGGCACCTGCACCGCCTCTCCGTCAGCGCCGGAGCCAACAACGCGCACCGAGGCGGGATCGAACTCGCCCTCAATGCCGGCGTTGTCCAGCAGCAGAGGCAGGTCGAGCGCGACCTCGACAGGCCTCGGCAGCGTGTTCTGATAGGGCGCTGGTCGTGTGACGGTGGTGCGGAAGCGCCAGCCGGAGTTCCACCAACCCGCGTTCCCCTGAGCGAACGCGACCTGGCAGCACAGCAGCGCGCAGACTATCAGCGGTAGCATCTTCATGCCCATGTTGGCACCTCTCAGCGACTGTAGGCCGGGAATGCGGCAGGTGGAGCATCCGGCGCTATTCTTCACGCCAGCGCAGAATCGGCTTGCGCGCCGCCGCTACTTCATCAACGCGCCGCACCGGCGTCTCATGGGGCGCCTCGTGCAGCAGATCGGGCCTGCCGGCGGCGTCCTGCGCGATCTCCTGCATCATCTCGATGAAGTAGTCCATCGCCGCCTTCGACTCCGTCTCGGTCGGCTCGATCATCAGCGCCTCTTCCACGATCAGCGGGAAGTACATCGTCGGCGGGTGGATGCCGTAGTCGAGCAGGCGCTTGGCGACGTCCGCGGCACGGATGCCGGTCGCGTTCTTCAGCGTCTTCGCCGAGAGCACGCACTCATGCATGCAGACGCCCGGGTAGGGCAGGTCCCACGTCTCCTGCAGCGACGCGCGGATGTAGTTGGCGGCAAGCACCGCATCGCGCGCGACCTGCCGCAGGCCCTCGCCCCCGTTGGCCTGGATGTACGCCCACGCCCGCACCGCCACGAGGAAGTTGCCGAACCACGCCTGCACTTTGCCGATGCTCTCAGGGCGGTCCCAGTCCCAGGCGAGCGCCCCGCCGCGCTCAACGATGCGCGGGCTCGGTAGGAACGGCTCCAGCTTCGCCACGACGCCGATCGGCCCTGCCCCGGGCCCGCCACCACCGTGCGGCGTGGAGAAGGTCTTGTGCAGGTTCACATGCACGGCATCAAAGCCCATGTCGCCGGGGCGAGCATGCCCGAGCAGCGCGTTCATGTTCGCGCCGTCGCAGTAGACCAGCCCTCCCGCCTCGTGAACCATCGCATTGACCTCCAGCACCCGCGTCTCAAAAAGGCCTAGGGTGCTGGGGTTGGTCAGCATCAGCGCCGCGACATCGTCGCCGAGCGCGTCGGCAAGCGCCTCGGGAGCAACCCGCCCGTCCTCGCCAGACTTGAGCACCGTGACATCCCAGCCGCAGCGGGCGACCGACGCGGGGTTGGTGCCATGCGCGGTGTCCGGCACGATGACGCGCGTGCGTTTCGTGTCGCCGCGCGAGTCATGCCATGCGCGGAACACGCGCAGCGAGGTGAACTCCCCGGCCGCACCTGCAGGCGGCTGGAGTGACACCGCGTCCATGCCGAGGATCTGCGCCAGCCACGTCTCAAGCTCGCGCATCAGCCGCAGCGCACCCTGCGCACATTCATCGGGCGCAGACGGGTGCAGCCGCGAGAAGCCTGCCGCGCCCGCTATCTCCTCGTGCACCTTCGGGTTGTACTTCATCGTGCAGGAGCCGAGAGGGTAGAAGTTCGCGTCCACGTTGAAGTTCTGCCCAGCAAGCCGAGCGTAGTGGCGCGCGATCTCCGGCTCACTAAGCTCCGGCAGCCTCGGCGCCTCCGCGCGAAGCTGATCGGCGGGCAGAAACTCCTCGGCGGCCATCGCCGCCGACGGCATCTGCGTGCATCGCTTGCCGGGTTGCGACTTATCAAACAGAGTCGGTTGGGCCATCACTTCTCCTCCAACTCAAGCGCGTTCATCGCGTCAACCACTGCCTCCACCTCAGCGACCGTCCGGCGCTCCGTGGTCGCCAGCAGCAGGCAGTCGCCAAGTTCATCAAAGTCGCGGGCCAGCGACGGCCCCACGAGGTAGCCTTGCGCACAAAGCTCCCGCACGACCGCGTCCGCCTGCGCCGGCACCCGCAGCACGAACTCGTTGAGGAACGCACCGCCGAAGCGCGGCTCTAAGCCCGCTGCGTTGAGCAGGTCACGAAGCTGATGCGCCCGCTCCGCCCCCAGCAGCGCCACCTCGCGCAGGCCCTCAGGCCCCATCGCGGCCATGTACACCGCCGCCGCCAGCGCGCACAGCCCCTGGTTCGTGCAGATGTTGCTGGTCGCGCGATCGCGGCGGATGTGCTGCTCGCGCGTCTGAAGCGTCAGGCAGTAGGCCGTCTCGCCGGCCGCGTCTACCGTCCGGCCCACCACGCGCCCGGGCATCTGCCGCAGGTACTCCTCGCGGCACGCGAAGATGCCCAGCAGCGGCCCGCCGTAGCCCGGCGGCAGCCCAAGCGGCTGCCCCTCGCCCACCACGAGGTCCGCGTCATACTCTCCCGGCGGCTTCAGCAGCACCAGCGACGTCGGCTCCACCATCGCGGTGAAGAGCGCGCCTGCCTCACGCGCGAGCGACGCAGCCTCCGGCATCTGCTCGAGCACGCCGAAGTAGTTCGGCTGCTGCAGCGCCACGCAGGCCACGCTGTCATCCAGCATCTCCGCCAGCGCCGCAAGGTCCGTCTGCCCCGTCGCGTCATCCCACGGCGCCAGCGCGATCTCGATGCCGCCGGCGCTGCAGTAGGTCTCCGCCGCCTGCCGGGCTACCGGTGAGAGTGCTCCGGCAATGACCACGCGCTTGCGGTGCGTGACATCCGCCGCGAGCAGCACCGCCTCGCCGAGAGCCGTCGCGCCATCGTAGAGCGACGCATTGGCGCTGTGCATCCCGGTCAGCTCGCAGATCATCGTCTGGTACTCGAAGATCGCCTGCAGAGTGCCCTGCGATGCCTCCGGCTGATAGGGGGTGTAAGGCGTGAGGAACTCCGGCCTGCTAATGACGTTTCGCACGATCGCGGGGATGAAGTGATCGTAGATACCGCCTCCCGCGAAGCAGGTCAGCTCGTCGAGCGAGGCGTTCTGCCCCGCGAGATCCGCCGCTCGCGCGACAAGCTCCATCTCCGTCAGCGGCGCCGGAAGGTCGGGCATGGCGGTCTCGCGCAGCCCAGCGGGAATATCAGCGAACAGCGCGTCTACCGACTCGGCCCCGAGCGCCTCGAGCATCTCCCGCCGATCGCGCTCAGAGTGTGGCTGCCAGGCCATGTCAGGCCTCCTTCTCGCAGTGCTCCGCGTAGGCGGCGGCGTCCATCAGCCCGTCAAGCTGCGAGAGATCGGCGGGGGCGATGACCAGCAGCCATCCCGCCTCCCATGGGTCATCGGCCAGGGCGTCGAGGTCGTCCATCATTGCTTCGTTGACCTCGGTGATTTCGCCGGTGACGGGCGAGATGAGCTCCCCGACGGCCTTGACACTCTCGATCTCGCCGAAGGGCACGCCCTGCTCCACCGCCGTGCCCTCCTCGGGCAGATCGAGGTAGATGATGTCGCCGAGCTGCTCCAGCGCGAAGCTTGTCAGCCCAACTCGCACAACGTCGCCTTCGGCCTTCGCCCACTCATGCGTCTGCGCATACTTGCGATCCTCGGGAAAGTCCATTCATGTGCCTCCTGTCTTGAATTGACTGCATCAACTTCGCTGCGGAAAGCGCGGAAGAACCGTCGCCGCTTCATAGATCGGAAGCTGGTCTCCCGGCATGAGCGCCGCTGCATCGCTCAGATCCGCCGAGCGCTCGAGGTGTCGCGCGGGATAGAGCAGTAACTCGCCGCCCTCTCGCGCCACTTTGCGGTCCACCCATGCAAGGCCCACCTGACCATCGCCGACGGCCGCACAACTGCTGACCCAGCCGACCATCTGCCCCCGGCGCGACCCGGCGATGTCATCGCCGCGGACGGCCCGCGCACGATCGCTGTCAAGCTCAAAGCGCACTATCTCGAAGATCCGCTGCTCCTCGCGTTCGGCCAGCGCAGCGCGTCCGACGAAGAAACCACGGTCCATCTCCACGAAGCGCGCGTAGCCGCCGCCCTGCGGCGTAATCTCATGCGGCCCGGCCAGTTCGTGCCCGAAGAGGGGCAGGCCGGCCTCGATGCGCAGCGAATCACGCGCGGCGAGGCCGGCGGGCCGCACTCCGGCAGCCTCGCCCGCGGTGAGAATCTCCCGCCATACCCGCGGGGCCTCATCTGCGGCGACGAACACCTCGTAGCCGACTGCTTCCCCCGTGTAGCCGGTGCGTGAGACGATCGCAGGAACACCAAGCAGCGTCGCCTCCATCACCGCCAGGCGCGGCAGCTTCATGAACTCCGCCTGCGGCTCGATCATCTCCGCCAGCACATTCGCCGACGCCGGCCCCTGCAGGGCCATGCCGCAGAGACGCTCGCCGCCGAGGTCGGCAGCCGTGAGATCGCGGAGCGTCATGTCGAACTTGCGGCCACTGCCGGGAACGGACGCATCGAGCGCAGTCTCGCCTGAGGCCAGCCCGCTGAGCCACTGCCACACGTGCGCGCTGTTTGCGGCGTTCACCACGGCGAGAAAGCGTTCGGCGCCGAGGCGGTAGACGATGATGTCATCGACCGGGAGGCCGTCGTGCGCGAGGACGAATGTGTAGCGGCATCTGCCGAGCTTGAGGCCCGACATTGTCCCCGTTGTCGCGACATCGAGGAACTCGCCCGCCTCCGCACCGGCAACCTCGATCACGCCCATGTGCCCGATGTCGAAGAGACCCGCCGCCTTGCGAACCGCCGCGTGCTCCTCGGAGGCCCCTGCATACCAGACCGGCATCTCCCAGCCGGCGAAGTCGGCGAATCGCGCCCCCAGCTTCCGATGCTCGTCGATCAACGGTGTAACTCGCGGCTCTTCCCCCGTCGCTTCATTCATGTCAGGCACCACCGTGCAGTTGTCTCATTGTGCTGATGAATACGCCTTCGGAGCGGTAAATCCTCCACCCGATTACGCCGGCGCTACTGTGCCGCCTCAGGGTCCAGCCTGCTCACGCGGAGGTCATCGAAGTAGGTCCCTCCGCCTCCAAGCTGGCTGCCCTCGATTCCGAGCGTGACGACCATCCTGCTCGCGCCCGATGGCACGGCCACCCGCGCGGTCAGCTCCTCCCAGGCGCCGCTCTCCTCGGCGCTTGCCGCCACCGTGATGCGCGGATCGGTCGTCCAGCCGCCCTCGCCCTGCCACGCCACCATGAGGTGTGGTCGCACGTCTCCCGCGTCATCTCGCTCCCACAGGCGGGTCGCGAAAACCTGCACACGATACCGCTCCCCCGGCTTCACGTCAAATGTGCGCAGAATGCTCGCCTGTACCTCGTTACGCTCGATGCCGATGCAGCGTTCGCCGCTGCGCGCCAGGCGATCCGTCCAGACGAAGTTCGCGGGTCGCCCGGTGTAGCTCCATACCCCGTAGCCCTCCGGCAGATTCTCCCGCTGCTCCCACCGGAACTGATCCGCCACGCCCGCATCAAGCGCAGCCTGCTCCCCCTCGCGCGCCTCGAAGTCGTCCTCCAGCACAGACAGCGGGTCGTTCATGTCGTGCGCCAGCAGGTACCTCTGCGTCGCGATCATGTCCGCAATACGCTCTTCTGCCGCCACCGCCTCAGCTACAGTGCGCCAGAATCCATCCGCGCCATCAACCTGCGCCGAGACTCGCTCGAAGGCCGCCTCAATCGCGTTCTCCGCCTGCGGGATCGTCTGCACCAGCGTTCCGGGCTCAGCATAATGCCGCGCGACGTAGAAGTCGTAGTACTCCTGCGACGGGTAGAGGCTGACGTCGAGCACGCGCGCATCCCACTGCGCCTTCTCCGCGAGTTGCCGGGATATCTCGCGCGCAACCTCAACGGTCTTCTCCGCGTCCGTCCGGTCGCGCATACGCATCTCCGCCAGTTCGCCGGCCAGCACGTGAATGGCTATCCAGCAGCGGACGTGGCTGTACGCATCGGCGACCATCCGCACCCGCGCCTTCAAGTCCTCATCCTGCGCCGCCGCCGTGGCCTCCGCGATCCGCGCGTCCATCTGCTGCAGGTCCGCCATCTCCCACTCGCCGAAGCCGCCTCGGCGGAAGCCGTCCATGAAGTTCAGCGGGTCGCTGCGCCTGCGGTAGACGTCCTCGATGCGCTGGAAGAACTGCGCCATCGGCTCCGCTGCCTCGGCGTAGAGGCCGCCGAAGTAGTCGTCAAGCAGCGCGTCAACGTCCCTGTCGGCGTCCCACAGAAGCTCCAGCAGCACGTACGTCTTAGGCCCATCAAGCGGCCAGAAGGGCGACATCTCCGCGGAGAAGCTGCGGATCTGATACCGATCCACCAGCGTCTTCACGTACTCGCCGAGCACATGCGGGTAGTGCCGGGGCTCGAGTATCTGCCGGCCGTAGAGGTACTCGTAGACGCCGATCTGCCGCGCGGCCTGAGACCACTCCTCCACGCGCTGCAGCATGTCCGCGCCGCCGGTGAGCCGCACGTAGATGTTCTCCCGCAGGCGCTCCCGCGTGGGCGGATGGAACGCGCCGCCGTACGCGTGGAAGCCGAGCAGCTTGCCCGGAAATGCCGCGCCGAGTTCATCGGCGCATTCGTTGTAAAAGCGCGCGTAGCGGTCGCTCATGTCGCGCCTGCCATCCCTCACGCGATCGAGGGCCATGCACTCGTCGCAGAGGCAGTCGCCGCCGCCGTCGTTCACACCGAGGGAGAAGACTTCACTGTGCGGGTTCTGCGCGAAGTGCTCCTGCGCGAGGCCCACGACCAGCACAGGCAGCTCGGGATTGCTCACGCAGGGCTGCCACGGGAAGCGCGCTCCAAGCGGCACCCGGCGCTCACCGTTGACCAGCGGGTAGTACTCCGGATGCTCCTCACCGTACTGCTCGGGCGGGATCAGCCTGTGCATGTTGTGCCCGGCCCAGTGATAGCGCCGGAAGTGCTTCGCCTTCAGGTTGTCTATGTCAATAGGCCGAACCCATGCAGAGGGAACGGACGGCTCGCTCCTGATGTCCAGCCCATCGAGGACGATCTGCTCCCGCCGCGGCACGACCTCCCCCAGCGGTCCGGGCATGTACCAGCGTACGCCGCAGACGCGCCCCAGGAAGTCGTACACGCCGAAGCCGGTGCCGAGATTCTCCCCGCCGACGATTACGAGGTTCTCCGCGTCAATCAGTTTGATGATGTACCCGTCGCGGAAAAGCCCGGTGGAGCCGAGACCCTGCTGCTCAACGTAGGGGCTCGAACCAACGTGAATCCTCAGCCCGGCGATGCCCTCGGCTGACGTGGCGACCGGCACTTCGTGTCCGGTGATCTCCTCGAGGTACCGTGCGAGGTCACGAGCGGCGGCAGCATCCGACCGAGAGAGATCCGGCCCCGCTACCACCGTGGCGCTATTGCTCCGGCCACCTGCTATGAAGGCTCCGTCCTGCGCTCCCGCAGAGACAAGGGACAGCATCAGCATCGTAACAGGAGCAAGAGCGCGCCACATCGGCCTCACCGCACGTCCCCTTCGCCGGCGACCGTACGCAGACCTTCGGCGGGCCGCCGCCGATCAGGCGGTTGGCGTAGCTCCGGCAGCCTCCCCGATACCTTCAAGCTCCGAGGTGCAGTTCGGGCAGCGGATTGCGGCATCAGGGATGCTTGTCTGGCAGAAGGGACAGGCCTTCTCCGTTGCCTCCTCGACCGCTTCCTCCTGCCGCCGCATGCGGTTGACAGCCTTGACGAGGAGAAATACCGCAAAGGCCACGATCAGGAAGTTCAGGAGGGTGTTGAGGAATATGCCGTAGCGGATCACCGGCGCCCCCGCAGCATTTGCTGCCTCCAGCGACGGCCACTCCTGTCCGGAGAGGTTGATGTAAAGGTCCGCGAAATCTACGCTTCCGAGCAGCAGACCGACCGGGGGCATGATGACATCCGCCACGAGGGAGGCGACAACACCTCCGAATGCGGCGCCGATGATGATACCCACCGCCATGTCGATCATGTTTCCCCGCGCTACGAACTCCCTGAACTCCTTGAGCATCCTCAGGACTCCCTTCGGGATTCGTGTTTTGCTGCCGATGGATGCACCGACCTACGCCGCCACCTCACCGCCCGTCTGACTCGTGTACAGAGCGTGGTATGCCCCGCGTGCCTCCAACAACTCTTCGTGTGTGCCGCGTTCGACGATCCGGCCATGCTCGATCACGAGGATGCAATCGGCGCGGCGGATGGTGCTGAGGCGGTGGGCGATCACAAAGCTGGTTCGGCCCTCCATGATACGCTCCATCGCCTCCTGGATGTGCGCCTCGGTGCGCGAGTCGACGCTGCTGGTCGCCTCATCAAGGATCAATATCGCCGGATCGGCGAGGATTGCTCGCGCGATTGCGAGAAGCTGCCGCTGGCCCTCGCTGAGCGTGCCACCCGCCTCCGACAGCGGCGTGTCGTATCCGTGAGGCAGGCGTGTGATGAAGGTGTGCGCGTTCGCCAGCCGCGCCGCTTCCTCGACCTCCTCGTCGGTAGCATCGAGGCGTCCGTAGCGGATATTCTCCCG
>LSQX01270238.1_pt1 | contig 19404 bp, 17 predicted proteins | sample 654561 | NCBI WGS metagenome assembly LSQX01 (sample SAMN04489861, study PRJNA283612) | anaerobic digester metagenome | isolation source: 4 biogas reactors fed with cattle manure at either 37C or 55C with and... | place: Denmark: Kongens Lyngby | collected 2014
GTTGTTGCCCGGCGATCGCGAGGAGGATAGGGTCATGAACCGGCGGACCTTCTTGAACATGTGCGCAATCGGAAGCGCCGCGGCGGCGGGCAACCGCGCGAGCGGGGGAGAGGCAGCGTCCAGGCGGCCGAATATCCTCTTCTTCTTCATCGACGACCAGCGCTATGACACGCTGGGCATCGCCGGCCACCGCATCGCCCAAACGCCCGCCATCGACAACCTCGCCCGGCAGGGGGTCCGCTTCCAGAACGCGTTCGTCACCACGTCGATTTGCGCCGCCAGCCGGGCCTCCGTTCTCACCGGTCAAACCGAGCGCACCCACGGGTTCACGTTCGGCACACCGCCCATTCGCGCGGCCCACCTCGAGACCAGCTACCCCGCGGCCCTGCGCGCCGCGGGATACCGTACCGGGTTCGTCGGCAAGTTCGGGGTCCAGACCGAAGTCCGCCCGGAAGAAACCCTCTTCGACTACTTCAGCGAGCGCGACCGGCCCTACCTGCGCAAACAGCCCGACGGAACCACCCGCCACATCGACGAAATCAACATGGAACACGCCCTCGGATTCCTCGACGGCTGTTCCCCTGAACACCCCTTCTGCCTCTCGGTCTGTTTCAGCTCCACCCACGCCGAGGACAGCGACAAGGAGAACCATTATCCCTGCATTGACGCGGTCAAGGGCATGTTCGAGGATACCATCTTCCCGCCGCCGTTGCTGGACAGCCCCGAGATTTTCGACGCCCACCCCGCGTTCCTCCGCGAATCCATGAACCGCGAGCGCTTCTTCTGGCGATGGGACACCCCCGAGAAGTATCAGAAGAACATGCGGGCCTATTTCCGCCTTCTCGCGGGCGTGGACTACATGATCGCTCAGATCACAGCCAGACTCCAAGAACATGGCCTGGCCGAAAACACCGTCATCGTTTACGCGTCCGACAACGGCTACTACATGGCCGAACGCGGATTTGCCGGGAAATGGTCGCACTATGAGGAATCCCTGCGCGTCCCGCTGATCATCTACGACCCGCGCATGCCGCAAGACCTGCGCGGGCGTGTCCTCAGCCCGATGGCCCTCAACATCGACATCCCCGCCACGCTGCTCGACCTCGCGGGCGTGCCCGCGCCGGAACGCTACCAGGGACGGAGCCTCATGCCCTGGATCAACGGGGAATCGCCGCCGGACTGGCGCACCGGGTTCTTCTGCGAACACCGCATGAAACACGAGAAGATACCCACCTGGGAGGGCATCCGCGGGCAGCGCTACGTCTATGCCCGATACGACGGCCAGACGCCCCCCTATGAGTTTCTCCACGACCTCGAAAAAGACCCGTACCAGCTCCACAACTACGCCGCGGATGAGGCCTGCGCCGCCACGCTGGAGGAATTCCGCAAACGCACCGATGCCGCGGTGAAGCACTATCAGGAAACCCTCTGAACCACCGGAGTGCTGTCGAGGAATTTTTGCCACAGAGGGCTCAGAGGGCACCGAGGGAGAGCTCATGGCAGCAGGCAACCCGGGGATGATCTCCCTTCCGTGGTTTGGGCGACAATTCTATTTGCACTTATGACCTTGATTATATGGCCCCCTTCCTAATATTATGAATTAACTTATGAGCTCTCTGGATGCGCTGTGAAAGGAGGCTTTCATGGCAGACGAACTCACGGAACGCATTATCGGGGCGGCTGTAGAAGTGCATCGTCTTCTCGGTCCCGGACTGCTGGAGAGCATTTACGAGGAAGCCTTGTCACACGAGATGGCACTTCGCGGGATACCGCACGAGCGACAAAAGACCGTGGATGTGTTCTACAAAGGCATCGCGATACACGGACAGCGTCTGGATCTCGTGGTTGAGGACTCTGTGGTTGTCGAGCTCAAGTCTTGCGCACAGGTTAATCCCGCTGTGCAGGCCCAGATTCTCTCTTACCTGCGCGCCACGGGTCTGCATCGAGGATTGCTTCTCAATTTTGGAGAGTCTCGTCTGGTTAACGGTATCCGCCGATTCTCATTGTAGAAATCGGAGTCCGCAAACCACGGTTCGAAACCGACCGGCAAGGCCAGGAGGGGTGCTGAAAACACAGCAGCGTGGCTTCTATATTCCTCTGAGTTCTCTGAGCCCTCTGTGGCAAAACCGTTCTTCCTGCGCTATTTTCGCAGGGCCTGCAGGGTGTATTCCGGCAGTTTCTTTTCGGCGAAAACGGGCTTGAACCGGGCGAAACGCTGTCGGCCGTTCACGACCGGCACGCTGGCCCAGTCCTCGCCGACCAGCGGCTGGGCATATCTGACAAACTCGTCCGTGACGTCATACTTGTTCGGAGCCAGCCAGGATTTCGGGAACGCGCGCTCGGAATTGGCGACCTTCTCGAGCGGCACTTTGTCGTAGCGCACGGTGTAGATGGGCCCCGGCTCCCGCAGGATGGTCGACATCCATCCGTTTTCGCCCGACTCGGCGATCAGGGCGGCCTTCTGACCCACCTTGTATGCTTCATCCAGATCCGGAATCGACGCATAGATCGCCGTCATGCGCTGGTCCGTGCCCATGACCTGTCCGCGCGCCTTGCCCGGCACCGGCAGCCCATGTTCGTTCAGCACCGTCACCAGCTGCTGGGCGACAGTCGTCTTCGACGCGCTGAACTGGGTGTGGCCGAAACTGTCCTTCGTCTCGCCCAGTTCACCGACCTCGAATCCTTCGCTGACGACAATGATGCAGCGCCCGTCCCGCGTAAGCTGGTCGTTGACGTTATCGCAGAGCTCCTCGACCGTCACCTTCGACTCGGCCATGTAAATCTGAAGCGGCATTTCGCGCTTCGGATCGGCCAGGCGCGCGGCGGCGGGGATGAACCCGATCTTGCGCCCCATCGCCTGAAGCACGAGCACCGGGTCGGCCGGGCACGAGCCCCCGTTTTCCTCGTTGGCGTTCTGCACGATGCTCATCCAGTACCGGGCCACGCTGCCGTAACCGGGCGTGTGGTCAATGAGCTGGAATTCCGAGTCGCCCACGTCGTTGTCGATGGTCTTGGGCACCCCGACAGCCACCAGGTCAAGCCCGCGCTCGTGCGCCATCTGCGCCACCTTGTGGGCGGTGTCCATCGAATCGTTGCCGCCGTTGTAGAAGAAATAGCCGATGTCGTGGGCCTTCATGACCTCGATCACCCGCTCAAAATCCTCGTTCTGGCTGGCCTTGAGTTTGTAACGGCAGGTGCCAATACTGCCCGCCGCGGGCGTGTACCGGAGCAGCGCGATTTCCTCCTCGTCCTGCGCCGACAGATCGAGCAGTTCCTCTCGCAGCACGCCCTCGATGCCGTGCCAGCCGCCGTAAAGCGTGCCGAATGTGCCGGGGAACATCTTGCAGGTCTCGATGACCCCCCGGAGCGAGCTGTTAATCACCGGGCTCGGACCGCCCGACTGCGCGACAATGACGTTCTTCGGCATAGCTGACTCCCTTGAAAACCGCGCCCGCAGGCGCACAAACTTGCCCGATTTGCCCGCAAAAGCGGCGGGAATGCCGGGACAATACCACAGCAGCGCGCCCGAATTCATATTGCCCGCGCAGTCGAGCCCCGGCCCGCGCCCGGTCGCCCGCCCGTTGCACAGAATCGCTGTTTGGGGTAGTGTATAGACAGGGTACGGGCCGAATATGGGTGTAAAGGCGTCTATGGAAGCATCAGACAACTCTGCGCAAGCGGCGCGGTCGCGCAGGACAGCTTCCGTCCTTCTGGCTGCTCTGGTCGTCCTGTATGCTCTGGCTGTTGTGGTCAAGATTGCGCGGGAACCGCAGCATTTCCAGCTCGGGTTCCGCACGTGCTATGCCGCGGCGCAAGCCTTCAGCCAGGGCCTCGACCCCTACGACGTTCCGAACCTCCACAAACTGGATCCGCGCGTGCAGGTCTCCTACGGATACCCTCCGCTCACGCTGTATTTCTTTCTCCCGTTCGCGGCGCTCCCGTTCAACACCGCGTACCTGGCGTATCTGGCCGTAAAAGCCCTGTGTCTGGCCGCGCTGGTGTGGATGTGGCACAGGTGGTTTCTCAAACGTTCTCTCGACGGGCTCTTCCTGCTGGTCTGCCTGCTCGGCTTCAATTTCGCCCTGTACTGGGATCTGGCCGCCGGCAACGTCACGCTGATTGAGCAGCTCCTGCTCTGGGCGGGCCTCTACGCGTACCTTCATGGCCGCCTCAAGACTTTCGCCGTGCTGGTGGCTCTGGCGGCCAGCTTCAAACTGACCTTGATCCTGTTTCTGGCCCTGCTTGTCATTCGACGCGGCCGCCGGAGACGCTATGCCCTGTTCCTGGGAATCGGCCTGTATGCGGCCATGCTGACGTGTTCGTCGGTGATCTATTCCGAGATGACCATCGTCTTCCTGCAGAACCTCCAGAGGTTCACCCTGGGCCTGCATCGTGCAGACCTGCTCCGTCCGTCCCATCCGCCCGCCTCCTGGTGGCTGTTCAACGAGATCTCCGCGAAGGTCTGTGAACGCCTGGGCGCGCCGATGGCAGCGGAACCGGCCGCCGTGGTGGCCTACCTGACGCTGGTTGCGGTCGTAGGGCTGGTAACGTGGGCGGCTGTGCGCCGGTTTCTCCACGTTTTCCGCGACGACGGCTACCTGACGGTCATCATGGTATTCTGCCTGGCCTACCTGCTCGTGGTGCCGCGGCTCGCGGCATGGTCCTATATTCTGGCGCTCCCGGCGGTCTATTACCTCGCCCTGAAAACGCGGCATGTGAACGCATTGCTGGTACTGGCGGGCGCCGCGGCGCTCTCGACGTCGGCCACCCAACCCCCGGGATTCAACCTGCTCAAGGACATCCTGCCGGCCTACTATCCGCTGCTGCTCGCCTTCGCGTTCTGGGTTGCCGGGATCCGGTTCTGCATGCGGGCCGGCGCACAGGCGGAATCGCGCCCGGAACCCGCGCATCCGGCGCCGGGCTGAATGCGGCCGGCCTACGGCCGGAACGGTTTGGGACAGGGGTTTCCCTCGCGCAGACGGTACAGCACTTCGCCCGCATGCGGCACCAGCAACAGGCCCTCGTCCTCGCGGTCCTGCCAGTCGCAGGGGTGAATGCTGTCGGGATCGCGGTAGCCCAGATTAATTGCCTCGCACTCCGCCCTCGGGATACTTGTGGCCAGCGTCACCTGTACGCGGGGTTTCTCGACCCCGTCGACCATCTCGCCTATCCCCCGGACATGCGTCGAATGCGCCAAAATGCCGCCGGGAATATCGGTGAATTTCTCCATCTTCGACAGGAAATAATCGCGCGTGTGGTAGCCAATCCTCCGGATATAGCGGCCGTGGGTGACGCTCACTTCCTTGATATGCTTCCCGTAGATGATGAGTTCGCCCCCGTCGGCGACCACGGGTTCCAGCTTGTACATGCACTTGCCCGCCACCCAGAGCTCATCGTACATCTCGGGCGCCATGGCCAGCACGCTCCGGAACGGCTTTTCCTTGTACACAATATGCGTGCGCGTGCCCATCCTGGCCGCGGCCTCCCAGGCCGCCTCGGGCGTGCCGAAAAACAGGCCATGGCAGTCCTTGCCCATGACATTCAGCGCCAGGCAGCGTTTCTCGACCGGAATGCACGCGGCCGCACGGTTCACCACTTCGCGCACCGGCGTGTGCATCGTCCCGTTGATCACCGGATTGCTGATCAGCGCCCCCAGCCAGTGAAACAGGTTGATGATGTCCGGCCCCGCGATCCCCGGGAAAAAATACTTGTTGCCGCCGCTGAACCCCACCACCTCATGCGGAAACACCGGCCCGACCACGCACAGCAGGTCGTAGTCGAGGATCATCTTGTTCAAGGTCACGTCGACCGACTGGCGCATCAGCCCGCCCGAGATCTCGAAGATCTCCTCCTCGGAAATCGTCCCGATGCGCGCGAGCTGGTCCGGGTTGTCCCACGCATGGTTGAACAGGCCCACATCGCCAAACACGCCCGCCCGCTCTTCCGGCGTGACGCCGATGAGCGCGTTCAGCATGGCCTCCGTCATGGGCGGATGCGTTCCGAGCGCCACGAGAAAGTCCATCTTCGCCACACGCCTGCTCAGCGCCGCGTGAAGGGCGCGGAACATCGCCGGCATCGGCATGCTGCGCGTCTGGTCGGGAATGACGAAGAGCACCCGTTGGCCATCCGCCTCGACCGGGGCCATCGCCTCGGCGACGAATGCCCGGATCTCGTCGTTCGTAATCGCTTCGTGCTCTTTAATCAGCTCCATGGATGCCTATGCCTCACAGCGAAATCCCACGCCCGAAAACATCGCTTTCAGACCGGGGTTTTTCGGGGTAATCACGGCGCGGGTGTTGAAAAATTCCCGCCGTCGCGGATAGTTCTTGCGAAGCGTGTCGAAAAAGGCGCCGCGCTCCGCCTCGGATACACCAAACAGTCCACGCATGGCCTGGTCGTCGTTCCGGATATCATATACGCTTCGCACGGCCTCGCGCAGGGCGTCCTCGGGGTCTACGGAAGCGCCGTCCACCCGGACCTCCGGACATTCGGGCGCGGGGAGCAGGGGAGAGGGGTCCCAGGCCGGAGCGACTCCCAGAAACGCGCACGCCGCCTCGTAGATCTGCCGCGTGCCGTTCACCTTGCCGTCAAACGAGTAGCCCGCGATATGGGGCGTGCCGATAAAGACCTGCTTCAGCAACTCGAGCTCGACAACCGGTTCGCCTTCCCACACATCCAGCACGCACGCCCTCAGATGGCCGTCCGACAGGGCGCGTTTCACGGCGGCGCCGTCCGCGACGGCCCCGCGCGCACTGTTGATCAGGATGCTGCCGGGTTTCATGCGGCGCACAAAGGCCTCGTCGACCAGGTGATAGGTTGCGTCCGCGCCCTCTTTGGCCAGCGGAACATGCACGGTGACGATGTCGCAATCGAGAGTCTCATCCAAGGGCCGGTAGATTGCGTCGCCGGTCTGGCGCTGCAGCGGGGGGTCGTTCAGCACGCATTCCATGCCCATCGCGGACGCCTTGGCCCGCACCCGCGACCCGACGTTGCCGACGCCTACGATGCCCAGCCTCATATCCCTCAGCCGGAACCCGTGCGCGGCGGCCAGTTCGAGCAGGGCGCCGGTGATGTACTGGCCCACACTGTTCGCGTTGCATCCCGGCGCGCTCGAAAACCCGACGCCGTGCGCTTCGAGGTACGCCTTGTCGACATGGTCCTCGCCGATGGTCGCGGTTCCTACAAACCGGACCTTCGAGCCTTCCAGCAGGGCCGCATTCACGTTCGTAATGGAGCGAATCGCCAGGATGTCCGCGTCCGCCACGGCCGCCGCGCTGATCCGGCGCCCCGGCATGGCGACCACGTCGCCCAGGGTCGAGAACGCTTCGAGCCCGTACGGCATGTTCTCATCGACGATGATCTTCATGGGCGGCCGCTATTTCTTCCAGGGCGGGAGTTCCGGGAGATACGCGTCAAACTCTTCAATCAAAGAGGCCTCGTAGTCCCCGGCGAACTCGCCCGCGAAGAACTTGTCGAGCCCTTCTTCATACAGCCGCTTCCACGACTTGTCTTCGTCGCCCGGATTGATGGGGAAGAAGAGGGCGTTGTTGGCCCGCGCGGCTTTCATGTCGCCCGGAGCATCGCCGATCATGAGCATTTTGGTGTGCTCGTACCGGCCCTGCGCAGCGAATCCGATGTGCTCGGACTTCTTGCCCATTTCCTGGCCGGCAATCGCAAAGACGTATGTGTCTACGCCCTGTTCCTGCCACTCCCGGGTCAATGCCTCGGTGGGCGTCTGCGAGCAGACCAGCATGTCCGCCCGGACATGGGCCTTTTCCAGGCACTCGCGCACATACGGGAACGGCGGCAACCCGCCCTGCACGATGTCCGCCACGGTCCGGTTGACCGCCTTGCTCCACTCCAGCGCCCGTGCCATGACCGGATCGTCCGGATGCGCCTTGCAGTAGGCCTCGAGCACCGGATTCCCGAGCTTGGATTCCTTCACCACCCACTCGCGCAACGAGGCCACGTCCGGACACCGGAATTCGCGCTCCCGCACCTTGTCCCAGTCGTTGAGCAGATCAAACACCATCAGCAGCGCCGGGAACCGGTTGATCCCGCGCCACGTTGAATACAGGTTGACAAATTCCGCCGCCGCGCGTGCGTACTTCGACACCGGTTGGAGGTCCCAGTACTTGATGATGTTCGGAATAAAGCACTCTTTGTGCTTGATCTCCATCGTGTCGAACGCGCAGCCGTCGCTGTCAATGGCAATCAGGAACTCATGGCTCGGCTGATGCGCTTTGAGAGAGGCTACCGGATCCATCATGGGCTCAAACTCCTTGCTCTTGTGCTTTAACACCGTTCGTATGCGCGATCACACCCCGGAATAGGCCGAAAACCCGCCGTCAATGGGCACTACGATGCCCGTCACGAACCGCGAGGCCTCCGACGCCAGCCACACCGTCACGCCAATCAGGTCTTCGGGCGTGCCAAACTGGCCCATGGGCGTGTGGTCAATGACCTTCTTGCCGCGCGGCGTCAAGTCGCCGGTCTTCTCGTCGGTCATGAGGAAACGGTTCTGCTCGGTCAGGAAAAAACCCGGCGCGATCGCGTTCACCCGCAATTTCGCCGTGTATTCCTGGGCGAAATGCACCGCCAGCCACTGCGTGAAGTTGCTGACCGCCGCCTTCGCCGCGCTGTAGCCCGGAATGCGCGTCAACGGCGACAAGGCGCTCATCGAGGAGATATTGATGATGCTCCCGCCCTCCGGATTGTCTTTCATTCGCTCGCCAAACACCTGGCACGGCACGATCGTGCCCGCGAGAATGTTCAGATTAAACACCTTCGACAGCGCCTCGGGCGGAAGCTGGAAAAACGACTGCTCGGCCGAAGTCGTCGCCGCCTTCATGTTGCCGCCCACCGCGTTGATCAGGATGTCCACCGACCCGTAGGTGTCGTAGGCCGCGTCGCGGCATCCTTCGATTGTGGACCGGTCAAACGCGTCCATTTTGACGCCCAGGGCCGTTCCGCCGGCATCGGTGATACGTTTCGCGGCCTTCTCGGCCATCTCGGGCAGCAAATCGCCAATGACCACGTTGGCCCCGGCGGCCGCCAGTCCTTCCCCGATTGCGCCGCCCAGAATGCCGCCGCCGCCGGCCACCACAGCCACTTTTCCCTTAAGACTATATATATCAGCAACTTGCATAGCCCAAACTCCCATGGTTTTGCAGAATGCCCAGATTCCAGATGCGCGGCGAAGCGGATACAGGATGTGCCCGGACGGCCACAGATGCATACGGGGAAAAGATTAGCATACGGTTTTATTGGATGCAACCGCGCACGCGGGGCCGGGCGAAAGGCCCTAAGATCTTGTGAATCGACTGGTTAAGGGCCTGGATCGCTTGAACCTCATCCATGAAATCGATGTCCGCGCGCGCCCCTTCGAAAACACACCCGATCGAATCGGAATGAATGCGCTCTGTCGTCCCGCGTCTCCTTCTCGGGAAACATAAGACACAAATCGTGGGTTTCGTGGTACGGTTAGATGTGAGATCTGCCCAGAACAGCCGCACGAAAGGACCGGTTCGGTCGTGAAGAATACGCATACAGCCTCCGCATCCCGCCTGGCCGCCGCCGTGCTCCTGGTGGCCGCCGTGTCTCTGACGGCCCCCGCGTCGCAAAACGTCTCCGGAAACAGTGCCGACGCGTGCGGCGCGGACCGGTTTCCGGAAGCCGCCACCTTCCTGGCCGGGCACGGCTACCCGCAAAGCGGCTACCGGGTCTTGCTGTCCTGGCGCGAACGGGGACGCAATCTCTCCGCGGGGACCGTGACCGGCTACCGCATAGCTCCCGTCAGCGGAGACAAACCGTTCGACCTCTACAGCGACGCCGCCGGACGATTGCTCTCCGATTCCGACCTTGAGCACGCCGGCATCGCTCGCAAAACGTGGGATCTCCCGCCCGCGGAGCAGTCGCCTGAGATTTCCCGGCAGATGTCCAAGTTCATCGCGCCCAAGCCACAGCCGGCCGGTCCCGCCAGGAACGCGCAAGCGGGCGAATGGCTCCTTCTTGATCCCCTCGACATGGGCAAGGTGCTGGCCGAGGACCTCGAGCGCCAACTGCAGGGCGCCAAGAGCGCACAACGCATCGGCGTATTTCAGGACTTCCCGCAGCGGATCCGTGTCGCCGGCGCCCGTGCGAACCTCGGGCGCTGGGAAACCCTCAGCGACGGAACCCGGCTTTGGTCCGTCCGCATCTATTCGCCTGAAGCCGTGGCGCAACGGATCCATTTTGCCACGCTGGATTTGCCGCGCGGCGCACAGGTCGTGGTATACAATGCTTCCTACCCGGAAGAGGCCTACGGTCCGTACACCGCTCCGTATCCCGGTGAATCCGATCTCTGGGCCGCGTCGTGCTTCTCGGATGCTGTCGCCGTGGAATGTGCCGTGCCCGCCGGCGTGCCCGTCGAGCCCGTGCGGATCGTGCTCGACCAGACCGCCCACATCTACGCGGACTTTGCCACACTGCCCTGGGGCAAGGCCCTCAACGAAGCAGGGTCCTGCAACCTCGACGTGGCCTGCTATCCCGATTGGCAGGAGACCTCGTGGGGCGTGGGCGGGATCGGTTCGATCACACGGGGCACCGGCGTGCTCTGGTGCACCGGCTCGCTCATCGCCGATTCGGTCCCCGAGACGGAGATTCCCTATTTCCTGACCGCGGAACACTGCGTCGGCACGGCCCAGGAAGCCAGTGCCCTCGAGTTTTACTGGCTCTGGCAGCGTGAAACCTGCGGCGGCGCCCTGCTGCCGGTGTACAGCGTTCCCCGCACCACCGGCGGGGCGGATTTCATGGTCTCCAGCCCCGCGCCGTCGGGCTCCGATTTTACCCTGCTTCGCCTGCGCAACCAGCCGCCGGAAGGCCTGACCTACCTCGGCTGGACAACCGTTGCGCCTCCCATCGACACGNNGCTCAGGCTGCGCAACCAACCGCCGGAAGAACTCACCTACCTCGGCTGGACGACGATCCCGTCTGTGGTCGACACCAGTGTCGCCTGCATCCACCATCCCAGCGGCGATTACAAACGCATCAGCTTCGGCGACCTGATCACCGGGGCGGCGTACCCCGCCACCGTCCACCGGGTTGGATGGAACGAGGGTACTACCGAAAAAGGCTCTTCCGGAAGTCCGCTGATGCTGACCGATACCCAGCAGGTGATCGGCCAGTTGTGGCGCGGCAACGCATCCTGCAGCATGCCGCGGGAAGCGGGCGGGTGGGACGAATTCGGCCGTTTCGATGTCACCTACCCGCTGGCAGCGCCCTGGCTGGGCCCCATCGAACCCGCCGGACCCGCCGACATCAACAAAGACGGCTTCCTCGACGCCGTTGATATTCAGTTGGTGATCAACGCCGCGCTCGGCGTGCCGGTGGACCCGGACTTCGAGCCCAACGTGAGCGGCGATCCCGACGGCCAGGTCAATGCCGTCGACATCCAACTCGTCATCAACGCCGCCCTCGGGATTTGATCCCCGCCTGTTCCCGTCCGTGCCTCTCTGTGTGATACGATAATTCACCACAAATACAAGGGAACCGCGATGCCTGTCGTCTTTCTGGTGCTGGGCCTGGCGCTCCTGGTCGGCGGGGCGGAATTGCTCGTGCGCGGGGCCTCGCGACTCGCCGCCGCGGCCAGGATCAGCCCCCTGATCATCGGCCTGACCGTCGTGGCCTATGGCACCAGCGCGCCCGAGCTCGCCGTAAGCGCACGCGCCAGCCTCACCGGCGACGCGGGCGTGGCCCTGGGGAACGTGGTGGGCAGCAACATCTTCAACGTGCTGTTCATTCTGGGCATTGCGGCGATCATGAGTCCCCTGACCATCTCGTCACAACTGGTACGCCTCGACGTTCCCGTCATGATCGGCGTCTCGCTCCTGGCCTGGGTGCTGAGCAGCAACGGAACCATCGAGCCCGTCGAGGGGGCGCTGCTCCTGGCCGGGTTGGCGGGATACACGGCCGTCCAGGTCGTCCTTGCACGGTATTACGCCAGGCGGGAACCTGCCGCGACCGCCGAAATCTCGCCCATGAACCCGCCGTTCAGCGCAAGAAGTTTCGTCCTCCATGCGGCGTTCGTGCTCGCGGGACTCGTCTGCCTCGGCATGGGCGCCGACGGGTTCGTGCGAGGCGCCGTCGCCACCGCCCAGCGGCTCGGCATCACCGAACTCCTCATCGGCCTGACCATCGTCGCCGTGGGCACGTCCCTTCCTGAACTTGCCGCCTCCGTCTGGGCCACCGTGCGGGGCGAGCGCGACCTGGCCGTAGGCAACGTGGTCGGCAGCAACATTTTCAATCTGCTTGGCGTGCTGGGCGTCTCCGCCCTGCTGGGTCCCGGCGGGGCTGAAGTCTCACAGGACGCCCTCCAGTACGACATCCCGGTCATGATCGCGGTGGCCGTGGTCTGTCTGCCGGTGTTTATCTCCGGCGCCACCGTGTCCCGCCTCGAAGGATTCCTGTTGTGGTTCTACTACGCCATGTATCTGGCGGTGCTCGTGCTGGATGCCGTCAACAGTCCGCTCGAACGGCCCGTGAGCCAGGCGGTAGCGTTCATTTTCATCCCGCTCACCGCCATCATTCTCCTGACGTCGCTCGTTATCACGGAAAAACAGCTTGAACGCATGCTCGGCCCCCTCGCCGCCGACGTCCGGGTCACCGCAAAACGAACGTTCCGCCAGCTCAAGCGGCTGCTCATCTTCACCCTCGGCGGCACCATCGTACTTCTGGGCGTCGCCATGATCTTCATGCCGGGCCCCGCCACCGTGGTGATCCCCCTTGGTCTGGCCGTGCTCGCCACGGAGTTCATCTGGGCAAAACGGCTCCTGGTCAGCACCGTCGAACGCGCAAGGGGCCTCATCTCCCCGTCACGCAGCGAAGATAAGGAACCGTGAGCGCTTTCCCGCTCAGTCCTCCGCGAAGGTGTCGAAATACCCCTGGATATAGACGATGGGCGTGCCTTTGTCGCCGCTGCCGGAGGTGAGGTCGCTGAGCGAACCAATTAGGTCTGTCAGCTGCCGCGGCGTGGTGCCTTGCGATGCCATTTGCCCGACAAGGTCGCTTTCTTTGTTAGTGATATAATCGGATATGGCGGTCTTGAGTGCGTCACCGCTCAGGTCGGCAAAGTCGTTGTCTGCAAGGTACTTCAGTTTGACTTCATTTGGTTTTCCCTCAAGCCCCTTTGTGTAAGCGGGGGAAACAACGGGGTCTGCAAGTTCCCAAATTTGGCCCACGGGGTCTTTGAAGGCGCCATCGCCGTACACCATGACTTNNTTGAACGCGCCGTCGCCATAGACCAGCACTTCCACGGTCTTCCCGAGCCGCTCCCGGAACAGGTCCTGAATGCGCTCGACCACCGCCTGGCAGTCGCGCGGAAAGAGTTTCACGGTTTCCTCAGTCGCCTTGTTGGAGCCCAGCAGACCGTATTCCGGATGGTAGCCGCTGCCGTTCACGGGAGAGGAGAGAATGTCGTCCAGTCCGTACACCCGTTCCGCGCCCGCGGCCGCCAGAAGCCGTTTGGTCCGCGCCCGGGAGTGGATATCGCACGCCAGCACGTTGCGCGTATACGCCAGGATGGTCTCGGGGCGGTTCGAGAAGAGGATCGTGCACTCCGCGCCTTCCGCTTCCACCAGCGACCGGTAATACGCCACGTAGTCCACGCCGGTAAACGGGTGAAGCGCGCGGCCGAATTCCCGCCGGAACTGGTCCTCCGTGAGGCTGTCGGTCCAGGGATCGATCCCGTGTTCGTCGAGCCAATCCTGCTCCATCAACTGGTTGCCCACCTCGTCGGACGGGTAGCTGAGCTGCAGCACAATGTGTCTGGTGCTGCGCGCCATGCCCTTAAGCAGCACCGCATACCGGTTCCGGCTGAGGATGGGGAAGACGATCCCCAGAGAATCGCCGCCGAATTTGGCCCTCAAGTCCGAAGCGATCGCATCCACCGTGGCATAATTGCCCTGGGCCCGCGCCACAACCGATTCCGTAATCCCCACCACGTCCCTGTCGCGAATCGGAAACCCCTCCGCCTTCGATGCCTTCAACACGCTGTCCACCACCATCTCCGCAATGGCATCCCCCTTGCGCACGATCGGAGCGCGAATCCCTCTCGCCACGGTTCCAACATAACGGCCCGCGGGCCTGGCGCCTTCTTCAGCCGGCATACTAAAAGTCCTTTCCTCATGGCCGCCCCAGAGACCGGGTCCTCCGCCCGTTCTCCCGGAACCGCCGTACTGCAAAGACCGGGATCATACCCGAAAACGGAGCCTCATACACAGATTCTCAGTATACAAACCCATAGTATAGCCTCCCCGGAACACGGTTTTCGCCTTTCTGCACCCCGCCCCCGTCTCCCTCTGACTGCGCGGCTCCCGGTGTCCACCCAGTCCACCCGGTCCACCCAGTCTCACCGTCTCCGCAGACCGCTTGACACGGGCTGGCCAAAATCGTATAATCACATGCGATAAAGGAGTACCGATGATCAGCAAGACCGCCCTGCACACCCTCAAAGCCGCCGTGGTGCTCGCCCAGGACCCGGAGCAGCGGTATCACGGGGCCGGGGAGATCGCCAAGGCCATTGACGCCCCGGCGAACTATCTCGGCAAAATGTTGCAGACCCTGGCCCGCCAGGGGGTTCTGATTTCACAGAAGGGGCTGGGCGGCGGATTCAAGCTGGCCCGCGACCCGCACGAAATCACCCTGTATGAGGTGGTGGAAGGGATTGACGATCTCAGCCGCTTGTCGGGCTGTTTCCTGGGCCGGTCGAAATGTTCGACGGACAATCCCTGCCCCCTGCACCGGCAGTGGGGCCGGATTCGAGGCGGTTATTTGGCGATGTTGAACGATTACACGCTGGCCGACCTGGCGAGCCACACCCACGGAACGCTGATCTAGAGGCGGGTGTTTTTTTCGGGCATAAAAGGATATGCGCATGCGATTAGTATATATAAAGGCGCCGGCAGGGCGGGCCTCCGGCCCTGCGTTTCTGAAACCAACGAAGGAGACCTTGCGATGACGACTGCGATCAATCCCGAAGCCACTCTCGGCCAACTGGTCACGGAAAACCCCGCCCTGTCCCGGGTGTTTGAAACACTCGGGCTCGACTACTGCTGCGGCGGCGGGAAAACCCTGGCGGAAGCGTGCCACGCCCATGGGCTCGACCCCGATGCGGTTCGCGATGAAATCGCCCGCGTCGAAGCGTCTTCCAGCGAATCCCAGCCCAACCCCGCCGATATGAGTCTGACCGAACTGGCCGATCACATCGAGCAGACCCACCATGCCTACCTCCGGGAAGTGCTGCCGGCACTGCAGACCATGTCCGCCAAAGTCGCCAGCGCCCACGCCGAGAAGGACCCGCGCCTGGTCGAGGTCGACCGGGTGGTGCGGGAACTGGCGCACGAGCTCGAGAGCCACACCATGAAAGAAGAGCGGATTCTGTTTCCGGCGATACGCCGCCTCGACGCGGGCCAGCCGCTCCAGGGATTCACCTGCGGCGCCCTGGCGAACCCCATCAGCGTCATGGAAATGGAACACGACGAGGCCGGCCAGGCCCTCGAACGCCTGCGTACCCTGACCGACGGCTACGCAATTCCGGACTGGGCCTGCAACACCTGCCGGGGTTTGTTGACCGAACTCGAACGCCTCGAGAAAGACCTGCACCTGCACATTCACAAGGAAAACAACATCCTCTTTCCGAGGACGCTTGAACGGGAATCCGCCGGGACCAATTGACTCTGGCGCATCAGGTTCCGCGGGACCGGGCCAGTACCTGGACGGACCGGGCGGAAGCAAGGAGATGGAATTATGTGGAGTAGGGGCCACGCCGCGGAAGACTGGCCGGCAACATTGTATGGCACGGAGGATTTTGCGGAGCTCCTGCCATACCTCGAGACGCTCTACGGCGTCGCGTTGCGTTTCACGGGAGACAAACGCGACGCCGTGGCGCTCGCCGAGAAGGCGCTGGTAATGGCGGTCGTCCGGATGCACACCAGCGTAACGCCGCCGCCGCCCAAGATGGCCCTGCTGGGCGCCCTGCGCGAAGCCTATCTGCAATCGCTCGAGACGGCGAGCAGCAGCCCGGCCGGAGCGTAAGCGCGTCTCAGCGGTTCTGGAGCTTTTTCGCGGTGGCGATGGAACCGATGTGGAGATCGGTGCCGAGACGGTACTCGTGGATCAGGCTGCGTTTGCCCGTCACGCGTTCGCGCCGCGTCTCCCAGCGGCGCAAACGGCCCCGGAGCATCTCGACGATCTCCGGCTCCTGCTCCGCCAGGTTGCGGCTCTCTTCCGGATCCTCCACGAGATTGTACAGTTCCACCGGCGGTTTCCCGTGGAAATCCGGTTCGAGCGCTTCCCAGTACTTCCAGAGCGGCGTTCGCCACCCGTGTTTGCGCATCCATGTGCACTCGCTGATGTAAAACTCCGACCGGTGCGACCCGGCTGTATCCGTGAAGAACGGCCGGTTCGATTTGCCGTCGAACCGCACCCCGCGCGCCACCCGTTTCAGCCCGCAGACATCGAGCACGGTTGGAACCAGGTCTTCATGGAGCGTGAAGGCCCTGGCCCGCACGCCGCCAGGCACCCGGCCGGGCCAATGGAAAATCAGCGGGACCATCAGCGTCGGCTCATACAGCCCGTGGTGATCAAAGTAGATCCCGTGGTCGTATAATGTCTCTCCGTGATCGCCCGTGATCACGATCAGCGTGTCCTCAAGCACGCCAAGCTCCTCCAGGCGCGTGACAATCCGTTGAATGCACGCGTCCATGTAGGCGAGCTCCCCGTCATACTGCGCGATCACGTAGTCTTTGTCCGTAATTCCCGGCGGCATCCAGGACCGGAGGAAGTCCGCGAACGGTTTGAACGCGAACACGGGTTTCATGCTCGTGTTGCCTTTTGCACACGGGTTCTTTGAATAGAACATCGTGTCGTAGGGCGCGGGGGGGAGGTAGGGCGCGTGGGGATCCATGTGCCGCAGAAACAGCAGGAAAGGCTTCGGCGAGCGCGCCAGACGCTCCAGCTCCGGCAGTGTCACCGCATTCAGGTTTTCGGCTTTCCGGGCCGGCCGGTCTTCCCACGATACCCAGCCCTCGAAGTTCAGATACGTGTCGAAACCGCGGTAGAACTCGCCGCCAAACCCCACGCACGTCGTGGCGTATCCGGCCGAGCGCAAGAGCGCCGGAAGCAGCGGCAGCTCCCCCGGAATCGGGCCTTTCGGCCTGAGCGACGGCTGCTGCGTCCGGATAACGTCGCACCCCGTCAGGAGCGAGGAATACGCCGGCGTCGTGGGGATGTACGCGCTGAACGCGTTTTCAAAAAGCGTGCCGCCCGCCGCCAGGCGGTCCAGGAACGGCGTGGTCAGCCGCCCGTACCCATAACAGCTCATGTGGTCGCGGCGGATGCTGTCGATGGCGAACATGACGATGTTCGGATGCTTCGCTGGCACGCGCTTTCCTCCTGTTCCGGCTCCGCGGTTCACCTCAGGCCCGACATGGCATTCAGCATAGCGATGGTCCCGACGAGCATGGCCGCCGCGAGCGCTCCGCTCACCAGGACCGACCAGACAATCAGGCCGCGTTTCCCAAAGACCCGGGCCGACGTGAACAGGCCCACCGTGTCCGCCAGCGCGAGCAGCGGCACCACCAGGTACCAGTACCGGACAATCAGGGAAGACCACCGGATCATCCCCTGGACCAGCGGCGGCAGCGTGCGCCCGGTATGCCCGGCCTGAACGGCGAATTCCGGAATCATGCGCACCATAAACACGACAAACGCGGTCAGGAATACCGCATGCAGAGCCGCCGTCGCGACCATCCGTCCCGGTGAAACCGGTTCGCTGACGGGCTGACTGGACATCCAAACCTCCTCGTTTCCCGGCGCGCCATGCGCCCGGCCGCCTATACTACCGAAAAGGCGCCGCCTGCGCCACGACAAACCGCGAACAAGCGACGCGGCTGCTCCGGTGCGAACGTGGGGCGGTATCCCCCGCTTGACGCGGGACCATGGCTCATGTGACGATAGCCGGCGGTACGAAACCTGGGCCGGATACGGGCGGATGCCCATGTGAAAAAGAGGATGCACACCATGAAAATCAACCGGCGTGGATTCCTGGCCAGCACGGCCGCCATTCCGTTCGTCACCCAATGCGCCGCCCAGCCCCAGAATATCAAATACCGGGCCTGCATCATCGGCGACACCCACGATGGCGGCTATGGCCACTCCCTGCATCTGGCCTTCGCCAACCGGCCCGACGTTCAGGTCGTCGCCCTGGCCGACCCGGACGAGGCCGGACGCGCCCAACACGCCGCCGAAGCTAAGGCCGAACGCTCCTACGCCGACTACCGCGAGATGCTCGAAAAAGAGCGGCCCGAGCTGGTCGCGATCGGGCCGCGGTGGACCGTGAAACATCGCGACTACCTCCTTGCGTGCGCCGAGGCAGGGGCCCATGGTTTCATTGAGAAACCTCTTTGCGACAGCCTGGCCGGCGGAGACGACATGGTCGCGGCGGTTGATGCCAAGAACCTGAAATGGGCCATCGCCTATAATTTTCGAGGCATGCCGTTGGTGCAGCACGCGAAAAAACTGATCAGCGAACAGGGGCTCATCGGCACGCTTCTTGAAGCGCGCGGCCGCGGCAAGGAAGACCACCGCGCCGGCGGCGAAGACCTCATCGTGCTTGGTACGCACGTGTTCGACCTGATGCGCTTCTTCATGGGCGGATCCCCACAGTGGTGCGCCGCCGATGTCACGGTTGGCGGCCGTCCGGCCGGGCCGGCCGACGTGCACGAGGCCACCGAACCGCTCGGGCCCGTCGTGGGCGACCGCATTCATGCCGTCTACGGGTTCCAGGGCGGTGCCGCCGGATATTTCGATTCCATGAAGAACCCCGACGGAAACGGCGGCCGCTTCGGTTTGGACCTCTATGGAAGCCGCGGAATCGTCTCCATCCGTATTCTTCCCGGCGACCATGCCGTGAGCATCCACTGGTTCGGCGATCCGTCCTGGTCGCCGGGGGCAAAGGCCGCGCACTGGGCGCCGCTTCCCGATGCCCCTGCCGTTGAGATGAACGATCTCCAGCGCGAGCGGAACCGGATCATCACGGACGACCTCATTGCCGCCATCGAAGAGGATCGCCGGCCGGCATTCAGCATCCATGACGGCCTCGCGTCATGGGAGATGATCCAGGCGGTGTTTGAGTCCTGCGTCCAGGGCACTCGCGTGGCGCTTCCCCTGGCCGACCGCACGCATCCCCTCAGGCGCTGGGCATGATCCTGCTGCCGCTCCTGGATGCGTGGAATACCGCGCCAAGAGGATGGGGAACCTCCGATTAAAGAATGAATGAACGGGAGGAGTACGGCCTCGCGCGGCTCAGCCCAGTCCGGTCACGTCAAGCCAGGTCTTCGCCATCAGCGCATGGCCGGCCATGGTGGG
>LSQX01373451.1_pt1 | contig 19402 bp, 19 predicted proteins | sample 654561 | NCBI WGS metagenome assembly LSQX01 (sample SAMN04489861, study PRJNA283612) | anaerobic digester metagenome | isolation source: 4 biogas reactors fed with cattle manure at either 37C or 55C with and... | place: Denmark: Kongens Lyngby | collected 2014
GGCGGAGGTTGGCATGAACCCTGGGGCAATCACCATCAATCGGGTACTGAATTATAGCTGGCAAGGTTTGCGTGCGTTATTGGCTATCATCCCAATCCACCTGGCCATGTTTACCATGATCTGGATTATTGGTGCATGGCGGGTGAATGCGCGGCGATACAATCGTTTGCTGCCGGGCCCAACGGCGCTGTTTGGGATGTCCGGCTTGTTTTTATTGGTTGAGCTATTAAACATGATGGGTTTTGCACTGGCAGCGCCTTCAGGAGGATGGGATGGTGGTGTTGGTTTCATCTTGCGGGCCGGGTTTGGACAGGCACCCTTAATTAAAGCACTGCTAATGGGCTGGTGGCTGGCGGCGATGTTTATAATGGTTTTTTGGTTGGTTTCAGGCCAGTTCAGCGCCAGTTGGGCGGCACAGGAGACCAAGGAAACCGATCAAATGAAATCGTTGTCACGGTATGGGTTTGCGCACCAGGTGCGCGAAATGCGGGTCAAAAATCGACTCAGGCTGAGGGATCAGGTTATTTGGGCCCCCGCCTGGGAGGGCTCTGCTGGCATAGTCTGGAAAGATTTGCTTCAATACTGGCGCAGCTTTAGCTGGGATGATTTTTTTGATCTGGTCGTGTTGATAAGCAGCATGATGGGGCTTATTTTGCTCCCTACGCTCAGCAGCAGGTTCTTCGTGGTTGTTTTTTGGGCCATGCGCACTGGGAAAATAACCACGGCGCGATTGCAAAATGACCTTTCACGTTGGATGATTGTCAAACAGCTGCCATTGGACTGCAATCAATGGATTCCGGCGGATTTGACGTCCACCAGCATTCTGGTTGGTTTGGCCAGCTTGATTGGCATGATTTTGGGCTCGCTGCAAGTACGACGCTTTCCACCAGTTGAAGCTGTTTTATTGCCTGGGATGATTGCCAGTGTGGCGGGTATGGCAGGGTTTGATCTCATGAGAAAAGCGCGCGCGGATCTGCTGTTACGTGGAGTATCGCCGCAAGTGAGTGAACTGGCAATCATTGGCAGCGCCCTCTGTGCTGGGGTTCCGGTTAGCCTGACAGCATTGGTGGCTGGTTGGCCGGGCGTTTTAATTGGATTTAGCGCCTCCATTTTAATTGCCGGGTTAATGTTGAGCCTGGCTGTGAATGCATTGCGATATAACGCCCAGGTATAACCACGGAAACGCTGCGTGTGATTGGAATGCTGCGCCTGTCATAAATCGAAGATTTATAGTAATATTTACCCTATATGAACGAGCAAACGCCACCTGAGGAATTTACCGAAATTCCAGAAAGCTTGTCCAGCGATGCAACCGGGGAACTTCCCCTGTCTGCTGAAGAGCGCAAACCTGTCATATTCACTTTTTGGAGTGGACTGACAACGGTGCTGGCGGCCGCTTTTCTTGTGGCAACCCTGTTCACTATTTGGACGCCTGGCAGCGTGGTCGATAGCAGCCTGGAATCCAGAATGGCACAGGTATTTGAGCCTGTTCCGGATCAAGAGGAAATCTTCCCTCAGCCCATTGAAGACCAAGCCCACTGGGACAATATCGGAATTGTTGCCGGGCATTATGGCAATGATTCCGGTGCAGTTTGCCCCAATGGCGTTACAGAAGTTGATTTGAACCTGAAAATTGCCACCCTGGTACAAAAAGCCCTCACCGACCTGGGCTACCAGGTCGATCTGCTGCAGGAGTTTGACCCGCGTTTGCAAGGGTACCAGGCGGCTGTCCTGATTTCGATCCATTTAGATTCCTGCCAAGAAATTAACCAGCAAGCCACTGGTTTTAAAGTTGCCTCTGCCTTAGCTGCTGGGGACGTCTCCGAAGGGCAACGATTGACCCAGTGCCTGTCGGCACGCTACGGCGAGATAACCGGCTTGCCCTACCATGCCGGTTCGGTCACCGACGATATGACCTATTACCATGCCTTTTCTGAAATTGATCCCCGCACCATGGCGGCCATCATTGAAGCAGGTTTTATGCACCTGGATTTTCAGTTGATCACAAAGCAGACCGACCTGGTAGCTGAGGGAATCGTTGCTGGGATTTTGTGCTTCCTCAACAACGAGCCGCTGCAGCCCCAGCAAAGCCCCTGATGATGCAAGACCAACCGATTGAATTACTGCTGGCAGAAAGTAAAGCCGCCCTTCGGCGTGGTGATCGAGCCCTGGCACGGCAAATTGCCCGTTATGTCGTTGCCAAGGACCCTAACGCCCATGAGGGCTGGCTTATCCTGGGGGGGCTATCAACCTCAAGCGCCAGCCTGACATACCTGGAGATTGCCCGCAACCTCGCCCCTGACGACCCACATGTGAAGGCAGCACTTGCCTGGGCTAAGACACGCACTACAGAACCGCTTGGATTTGACCAGGAGGACACGCAAGAGATCCCTCGGGAGGTAATTTCTCGAAACGAAAGGCTTCACCCACCAATAACAGTAGAAGCTCGCCACTCAATTTGGTTGTGGACACTGGTCAGCCTGGCGTTTTTAGCAGCCCTAATGCTGGGCATGGATTTAATCCCAACCCGTTCTGTCAGCCGGGTCAAACGGGCAGCGCCCATTTATGCGGAAGCTTTCGTCAAGCCATCCCTGACGCCTACGGCCACCTTCACCGCCACACTCACCAGCACACCCACATCAACGCCCACCTCTACACCCACCGCGACGCCAACCCATACGCCAACAGCAACAACAACCTATACCGTCACCCCAACTCCCTGGCCAACCAACACGCCTCAGCCGATAAATCCACCAGCATCAGGCAGCGATGAACGTTGGATTGACATCGTCCTTTCTGAACAGCGATTATATGCCTATGAGGGTGATACGATTGTGGATTCCTTTTTAGTTTCAACAGGGTTGTCCAACACACCCACACTTGTGGGCACCTTTAATGTATATGTGAAATTGCGCTGGTCTGATATGGCCGGCCCGGGCTATTATTTACCCAACGTCCCTTTTACCATGTACTACTATAAGGGCTACGGCATCCACGGGACCTACTGGCATGAAAATTTTGGTACTCCAATGAGTCATGGTTGCGTTAATATGCTCACCGAAGAAGCCGAGTGGTTGTACAACTGGTCACATGTGGGGATTGTCGTTAACGTCCGTTATTAGTCCGTGTATTTAATCGCTATGAGCGCGCCTATTTCCCGCCGAGAATTTCTAAAACTGTGTTCTGCGAGCATGGCTGGCTTTCTGCTGCCGCGCAACATCTTCACCCGGTTAGACGCCACCAGCACGACGCGGAAAGTTCCCCAGCTTTTAGGCCGGGTGCAGGTTAATCAGTACCCTTTATATCAGAAACCCAGCACAAACTCAGAGGTGCTCTCTGAACTGGGCAAAGATCAAATCTACCGGATCACTGGCACCACGATGGGGGAAGACAATCTCTCCCCCAACCGGGTTTGGTATCAACTCGATGATGCAGGCTATGCCCACTCAAGATACATCCAGCCAGTCAGGATGGTATTCAATTCCCCCGTCCTCACAATCCCCGAAAACGGCTGCCTGGGTGAGATCACTGTGCCTTATGTGGACGCCTTTTCTTCATTAGAAACAAACCGCGCGCTGGTTTACCGTTTTTATTACGCGTCAACCTTTTGGGCCATCGGCGTAAGTGCCGATAATCAGGGTGTAATTTGGTATCAATTATTAGACGATCGCAACTATGCGAAGTTTTATATACCGGCTTACAGCCTGCGGATGGTTCCCAAGGAGGAACTAACCGCGCTTTCCCCCCTGGTGCCTTATGAAGACAAAAAGATGGTGGTTAACCTGGATCACCAAACCCTGGTTGCTTACGAAGGTGAACACATCGTCAAAAAGCTGCGCATTTCATCCGGCATCCGCATGGCCGAAGGGGGCTTTGCCACCCCTCGGGGGACTTACCGCACCACCCGGAAACGCCCTTGCCGACATATGTATGCCCCACCCAGCGAAATTGGCACAGGCTTCGACCTCCCGGGTGTGCCCTGGGTGAGTTACTTTACTGTTGATGGGGTTGCACTCCACGGCACTTACTGGCATAACGACTATGGCGCCCCCCACAGCCATGGCTGCATCAACCTCAGCCCAGAGGCTGCCAAATGGGTCTATCGCTGGACAACGCCGAATGTTCCCCACGATCAATACTACCATGCCGACGATCGAGGCACCCGCATCACCATCGAATAGCCCGCAGAATAGAAAAAAGGTTAACTAAAATCTTATATCCAGGGGATATAGTTCCTGAGTGTGTTAAACCGATTTTTTGGAGGCGTTGTTGTTAAAAAAAGCTGTTTTTGAAGGCCTGGTATTTGATGAATTCGGTAATCCGGTCGAAAGTGGGCGAATTGGCAATGAACCCTGCTATATCGTCGATGATGCCGGGTTCAGGCGTCACATTTCAGCTGAGGACGTGGACCGCCAGGTTTGGGCTTATTTCCAAACACAGATTGAAGGTCATGAAGACCTGCTTTCTGAAAAAGCTGCCGAAATGCTCGGTCAGGTTGATATTTTCACCATGGCCGCGATCCAAAATCAGCTTAAGGACATGAACACGCACTATGAAAAATTGGCTGAGCTCGGCATCCCGGAAGATACCCGCATGTATCTGGGGATGATGGGGTTCCGCATCATTATTTCCATCCATGGTGAAGTTTTAGAGATTATTCAACCCGGAATCATTGACGATTCGGGAGATGATTAGCACCGCAGCAAGAAAACTGCAGTAAAATAAAGTTGAGGAGAAACGAAATGGTCCCGGATTTTATCATTCATGTCGATGAATCCGATTTTGAATACGAAGTCTTGCAGTATTCAACCCGGGTGCCCGTGCTGGTTGATTTTTGGGCGACCTGGTGTATCCCTTGCCGCGTTTTAGGCCCGAAACTGGAAGCCTTTGCCCGCGAAGGCGAGGGTCGTTTTCGATTGGCCAAACTCAACGTGGACGAAAATGAAGGACTGGCCCGCCGCTTCAAGATTCGCAACATCCCGGCGGTAAAAGCCTTTGTGGATGGTCATGTGGTGGGCGAATTTTCAGGCGTCCCTTCCGATGAGGGTATCCAGAGCTTCCTGCGCCGGTTGGCGCCCACACCGGAAGACCTCTTGCTGGCCAAAGGCAACAGCCTGATGGAACTGAGTGATTACGCCGAATCGGAAGATGCCTACCGGCAATTCCTGGCCGTACAGCCCAACCACCCCGGTGCTTTGCTGGGGTTGATCCGGGCTTTATTGCTCCAGGGTGAAAGCATAGAATCCAGCAGGATGCTGACCTCCTTCCCGGCCAGCCCGGAATACGCCATAGCCCAACTGCTCAAACCGGTGGCCAAGGCGTTTGCAGAACATCAAGACCAGTTACTGGAAACCGAACAACCTCTGGAAGCCGCGTTTGTTAACGGCATCCGGCTGGCAAAGCGCGGTAATATTTTTGCTGCACTGGACGGCTTTTTAGACATCTTACGGAAAGACCGCCATTATCGCGGAGGCGAGGTGAAAGAAGTCTTCGTTGGGTTACTGGCTTTGCTGGGAGATGCTCACCCCGAAGTACCGCAATACCGCAGAGACCTGTCATCGGCGCTGTTTTAGCGAGAAATTTCAATTAGAGAAGAATAATTCAGCGACTTGCACTTCCAGAGTAGAAAAACAATTGAATACTGATTGTTATTCCCCATCAACAAAGTGCCAGTTCTGATTTAGTGAGCATTATTCTCTCGAAGAAGTGCCCTGGCGCTCCCGCCAAATACGATGAGGGACCTACCCGGCGTTTGATTAAAAAGGTTAACATCCACGAGGATGAATTCACTGTGGCATTCAAATCCGGCGCGACGGTGGATGCGGGTGGGTAAGGGCAAGACGAAACAAGGCACGCTGCACAATTTTAGCAGGGCGCCTTTTTATTTTACGTTAGCTCCGAATAGCCCGCACCCCACCGATTACCTCCAAAAGCTTGTTGTATCTTTTTTATCCTCAATATTGTAGGTAATTAATTTGTATAACAAATCCAAATCTACCTTATCAGTCCATTTTATCCTGAATAGTTCTTGTGTATGGGAATACCCTGCTTCCTCTATTTCGTGTTCAAACAACCTAAGTACTTCCGCTTCAGGAGCAACAGCGATATGTCCTTTAGCAATGCTAAAGTCGATTATAAAAGTTCCGTGGTCAGTAAACATAGGCTGATTCCACTTGAACACTTCTTCTAATTGTGGGAACTCACCTTTAATATAATTTAGGATATCTTCCATACGTTCCCTTTTTTCTGGTTCATCAATACCATCTAAAAACGCTTGAGAGTTCCTCATACTATTCGCCTTTCTCTAATTATTTCAAATCACTTGGATGGTATTACTTGGATGCAACTGGTGAGTGCAATGGATAGCTCAAAGAATGTTTCATAAAGTGCGCGCTTGTCAATGCACGACCTGTTAAGATTTAAGATTTTACAGAAATAATGTTACACGAACCAATCATCTGAAAATAAACGATTAATCATGGTGAGTTTCGAGGTTTTTTATATCTAAAAGCCAAGAAATCATAATCTCAATTTATTTCGTAATAATAAGGATTTCTTTGCTACATAACTCTGACTTTGTATGAAGAATCATTCCCAAGTGCCGGTTGTGGCACTCCAGGTTCTATCATTACTTTCGCCTTGAATGATTGAAGTCCAAATCGGCTGTAGGAATTGTTCAATTCCAAGAAACACATAATCGAGATCGAGTTCTGGAAGCTTGGTTCGGTGAAGGAACTGACGCCAACGAACTTGAATCTCTCGGTCATTAGATAATGCGATTACTTTATCAAGACTGTCATCTTCGTAGAAAGTCCTTCGATTTGTTAATGTTTGCCGGATAGCTTTTTGAAGTCGATTACCGTCAAAGTCAAACAGGTTCAAGAGGTAGTAAATATCGTAAATATCCTTCATGCGGCTAGTCAACTGAAGCCGTTGAATCAGTGCTTCGAATTTCTCTGCAACTGTGCTTTCTAATGAGTATGTCAGAATCTCGGCAGGTATGAAACCCTCCAGTTGCACAGGAATAGTTAGCCGTTCAGGTCCCGGAACAATAACATCACCGATACCCACATCGACATTGAAAGGCGTTTTTGTATTCTCGATCTGCCCAACTAATTGAAAACTAACCCCTTTATACTTTCGTTGTGGTGATATAGTCTCATAGCTTTGAGAAATCAATTGTACAAAACTGTTTCCGGTATCAACGGAGATTATTTCATCAACCATTTTTTGGATATCTCCAATGGCCCCCAGTTGGCGCCGCAGCAGGAAATCAACGTCGATGGTTGAACGGCTTTCAAAATTACTAAGTGCATAGATAAACATGCCACCTTTGAGCACGAGATGATCCGCATATTCTGATCTGCTCAATCGCCGCAGGAATTCCTCCTGGCAGAATAACTGCAAAAGGAGTTGAAGAGATTTCCCGCGCTCCTTAGCTTTTCTTTTTAAACGCGCAAGGACGGATGCCCCCAAATCAGCCATCGATTATTTCCTTTCCTACAGCGATGTGAATCGTTTCACTCTTCAAAGGCGTACCCCCCATTTACAGCCAGATGCCAATCCGATCTTTTACTTTCTTGAGTATTCGTCGCTTCTCGGCATATTCAAGTAGGTTTGCGATGTTCTTGTTCGGGTCGGCAACATATCCTTGAATTGCTTTGTTATACGTTTCGCGATCGATCTTGCTTTCAAAAAAAATACATTCACAGATCAGGCGGTCCTTGTTAAATATTTTCAAGATTGTGTCGTCATAGGCGGCATTCGTGACCCCAAATGAAAGCAGGTAATCTTCCATATAGTACGGCTGAACATAAGGATAACCCAGTTTGAAACGCGATTTGGAAACATCTTTGCTAATCGCTATATCCCATTCCAGTGGTGTTCGATCAGAATAGCCATGATAGAAGAGCGCTGTATACATACACAGCACCCCCTCAGGAAACAATCTTGCGATAATCTCGGCATCCGAGCGTTGCTCATAGGTCGAAGCAAGGACGTAATATCCGTGCTTGATTCTTTCAATGATGTGCTTTTCGAAAAGTTTTCGAATATCGTAAGCCGTAAGTCCTAGACTTTTTAGCTCAGCGGTACGGAAAACACCATTCGTTCGTTTTGCAAGTGTTTTGATCTTTTCAATTTTCTGCTTCATATTTACCAACTTGCCGCTCGTATAGGTAGCGAGCGGCAACATAATAACTTTCTAAGATATTACTTGTTGTTGTCAAAATTGTCAACAACCTGCCGCTAGCATTATGGCCAAGCGGCAAGTTGATAAAACGTTGAAATTCACCAATCTCTGTTAAATGAACACCTACATACGCTGACTTAAATCCTTGCAGCTTACGAAATAAACCCAATATCATAGAGTTTTGCTATGTGATCTTTTTCTAGCCTCACACTTTTACCAGCGCCCCTTCTAAAAACAAATGCTGGCTTTGAGTCCGCATCTGAAAGATATCATCCTTTGCTTTCCCTCATCTTTTGAAACTCCTTTGATATGAGACCTGCTTCTAGCTTAATTCCTTGTAAGCAGGGTTACAGACTCCGTATGTGCTGTATGTGGAAAGAGGTCAAAAGGGGTGATCGATTCCAACCGGTAACCTTTGCTGATGATGCGTTTAACATCCCGCGCCAGGGTGGCCGGGTCACAGGAGATATAGGCAATCTGCCCGGGCAGCAACTCAGCCAGCGCATCGTGCACTGCCGGTGTCAGTCCAGCGCGCGGCGGGTCCATAATCAACAGGTCAACCGGTACGTCCAGCACCGACAGTGCCGCTTCAGCCTCAGATTCATACAAGCTCACGTTGTCAAACTCGTCCAGGTTGACCGTGAAATCATGGCAGGCGCTGCCTGAGCTCTCAATTGCGGTGAGGTGTCCCACCCTGGGCGCGATAAAGGCGCTGAACGCGCCCACGCCGGCATAAAGTTCAACAGCTCGTGCATTTTCCGTCAGGGGGAGCTTTTCCAGCAGGTGCCTGATCATTTGCTCTGCCATGGGCGTGTTCACCTGAAAAAAAGAGCGGGCCGACACCTGAAAATGCCGCCCCAGCAGGGTAAACACCAGATGATCATCACCTGCCAGAACAGTCAAACGCGCCTCCGGCGGCGCATACACCGCGGAGACCGAGATATCCTCGCTGAATTCAGGCGCTTTAGGATCATCGCCTTCCAAAATTAGCATGCTGTTGTCAAAGCTATCCTGGCGTATCCCTAATCGATAGACGCCCGTCTCGGGCCCAAATTCAAGCTGCGGCCAGAGCGTGTTGATCCCCGTTTGTGGTAAATGACATTCCTCAATAACCAGCAGGTGCTCGCCATCCGCATGAACAAACCCCAGTTCGCCCGCCTGGCTAAGGTGGAACTGAGCATGATTGCGGTAGTTCCAGGGGGCAGGCGCGGGCACGATCGGCTGGATCGGTGGATTTTCCAAATTTGCGATGCGCTGAAACTGGTCGAGCAATAATGCTTCTTTCAATCGCAATTGGGATTCATAATCAAGGTGCTGATACTGGCATCCGCCGCACGCACCAAAATGAATACAGCGTGGGGCAATCCGCTCCGGTGAGGGGGCTAAAACCTCAACCGGCCACCCCCGGGCGTAGCGTTTCTTCTCGTCCACCAATGCCACCCGCACGGTTTCCCCCGGTAACACAAAAGGTACGAAGAGCGCGCGCCCATCGGGCAGCCGGCCCATGCAATCCCCACCTGAGACCATTTTTTCCATCCTGAGCTCATACGTCTTAGCCATGCTGATTATTCTCTCAGTTGGGTTGAAAACAATGCTCGCCCGGTAAGCTAAACTTTCCTGAGCGAGCAGAGTTGAATTCTGACTGCATTTTACATCTTTGCAAGAAAAGCTTCAAAGGCTTCCAACAATGTATCAATATGATACATCTGCGTTTCGCCCATATGGGCAATGCGGAAGGTCTTATTTTTCAGTTCACCATAGCCATTAGAAATGCACATACCTCGAGCCAGCAGATGACTACTCAGTTCCGAAAAGTCCACCTTGCGCAAGTTTTGAATTGTAGAAACCGTAGGTGAACGATGGTCTTCTTTGGCCAAAGGGTCCATACCGTTTGCCAACGCCCACGATTGTACACGTTCTGCCATCGCCTGGTGGCGGGCAAACCGGTTTTCCAGGCCTTCGGCAAGGATTTTGTCGAGCTGGACGTCCAGGGCCCAAATGAGGGACATCGAAGGCGTCATGGCGGTGGAGTTTTTAATGCGGTGTTTTTCCATCAGCGTCATGTCAAAGTACCAACCGCGATTTTCAACACTTTTTGCCTTTTCAAGCGCACGCTCGGAAACTGCGGCAAAGGCCATTCCCGGCGGCAGCGCCAGGCATTTCTGTGACGAGGTCAGGACAAAATCCAGTCCCCAGACATCGGTTTCGATCTTAACGCCGCCCAGCGACGAGACCGCGTCGATCAGGATCAACGTCTCCGGGCTGATTTCACGGACAACTTCAGCCAGATCTTTGATAGGGTTTTCAACCCCGGTGGAGGTTTCATTATGTACAATCGTCACGACCTCATAAGGTTTTGCGCTAAGAGCCCCTGCCAACCGTTCAGGGGTGATTGCCTCACCCCAGGCGGCATCCAGCCGGTCGGCTTGCTTTCCATTGCTGACAGCCACCTGATACCAGCGATGTCCAAACGCACCATTGACGCAAGAGAGCACATCCTTATGGGCCAGGTTGCGGATGCCTGCTTCCTGCATACCGCTGCCAGAGCAGGGCAGTTGAAAGACGCGCGTTTCGGTCATAAAAACCTGTTTGAGTTTGGCTTCTGTGCCTTGAAAAAAAGCGTCGAATTCGGCTGATCGATGCGGAATCATCGGGTTGGTTTGGGCTTGCAGAACGTCGGGGTCAACGTCAACAGGCCCGGGGATAAACATGTGTTTCAAAGGGAAATCCTTTCTAGATTAAATAGCTTCGATGTTTAATACAAGTTCCATTAAATGCTAACATAAGCCAGGGTAACTTTCAAGCCGCATTATCCACGCATAATTGCTGCTCCTGCAATCTAAAAGCGCTTTATCCAATGCGTTTAAATCAACAAGCTCGTGAGCTTCTTGACGTGTGCATAAGCTAAAAACAGGCCGTTTACACCATTGTAAACAGTCACCCAACCGGCCTGACACCCACGCCAATACCCCGCAGGTCAACGAGCGCGGTGTGCCGAAGCGGTCAGGGTCAACTAAGGAGAAAAATATTCCTTTTTATGAACTCTTCGGGCTGGTAATGGCCATCTATTCGTGCGGTTTCAACAACAACTGCGTAAATCAATGGCTGCCTGGTGAGGAACTGTTTTCCATGCCAATTGACGGCCCTTTGGTAGGGACATCAATTCGAGTTGATGGGAGGTGCTTCAACCAGGAAAGTCTTCATCAACCCATTTCCATCTGGGTTAATTTAAACCGATCCATAACGTCATGCAGCGCAGAAGTGTCCGTCAGAGCCAGTAAGGTGTCGTTTGCCTGCAGCACAGTTTCACCTTTGGGCACAATAAACTGCGTGTCACGTTCAATTAATGTGATTAAAAATTGATCTGGCAATTTCAGGTCTTTAATCGTTTGATTGATAAGATTTGAATCAGCAGGGATGCATAAATGTTGCATCTCGCTAGCCATCCCCGGTACGGGCTGGTATTCAATTGGATACAAAGGTGTTTGAACGATGGGCTTATCTAGTTTCAACCAGCGGGCCACCCAGGGCAAGGAGGTCCCCTGAATTAATAAGGATGTGAGGACCACAAAAAAGATCACATTGTAAAACAACTCTGCTTGCTCAAGACCCGCTACCATCGGAAAGGTTGCCAGGATAATCGGCGCCGCGCCGCGCAAGCCCACCCAGGAGATGAAGACCTTTTCATTTAATTTCAAAGGATTAAAAATCAGGGTTAGAAAGACGCTTAAGGGGCGGGCAATGAAAAACATAACCAGTGAAATTAATAAAGATGCCCCGGCAACCGGGATTAAGCGGCTCGGAAAGACGAATAAACCTAAGATCAAGAATAAAGCAATTTGCATCAACCACGCAAAGCCGTCATGAAAACGTTGCAGCGAGCGCTTGTGCAAAACATCAACGTGGTTCAACACAATGCCCATGATGAATACGGCTAAAAAGCCGCTGCCATTAATCAGCGAAGCCAAACCGAAGGCCAATAACACAAACCCTAAACTCATCACCGGATAAAGACCTTCATAGCCCAGCTTAATTCGGTTGATCACCAGAGCTAAAAGCCGCCCCATCAAATAACCTAAAATTGCCCCAATAATCATCTGTTGAAAGAACAGCAAAATCATTTTTAGAGGCGAAGTTCCCGGATGGGCAATCAACTCGATGAGCCCAATGGTTAAAAACATCGCCATAGGATCATTGCTGCCCGATTCAAGTTCAAGCAGGGGCTTCAAATTACCTTTCAGGCTGACGCCTTTTGAACGTAAAACGGAGAAAACCGCGGCAGCATCCGTCGAAGACATAATCGACCCCAACAATAGCCCCTCCAGCAGGGTTAATCCCAATATGCGCCAGGCAAACAACCCTACAATCAGTGCGGTTAATAAAACACCAATCGTGGCCAGTGAATAGCTCTCTACCACCACAGATCGAACGTCTTTCCACTTTGTTTGAAAACCACCTGAAAACAGGATGAACCCAAAAGTAAACATGCTGACCATCTGGGCGATATTCGGGTCATCAAAATGAATGCCCCCAATCCCTTCCGATCCAGCAAGCATACCAATGGCTAAAAACAACAGCAGTACAGGTATCCCAAACCGATCAGAGATCTTACTTGCAAAGGTGCTCAATAATAAGAATACAGCAATGACGATTATAAAAGTGATTTGCATAATGGTATCAGCAAGCAGGGCGCCTTTCTCAGTTGTCTACAATAATATGATCATGTTTCTTAATGTGCTGCTCAGCCTGGCATAAAAGACTATTATCTAATTTAAAATTAGTAATTAACTTACCACATTCTCAGCAATCAAGCAATTGTTCACCTAAAAGTACTGAAATGGTCTCGATGGTTATTCTAAAGAAGGCGGCAAGGATTTTTGATCCTGGGTTTTTGGCAGCCAGACGGTAAAGGTCGTTCCCAGACCCTCCTGAGATTCGACATCGATACGCCCCCCATGATTGCGAACGATCCAGTAAGCGATGGGAAGGCCCAACCCAAAACCCGTCCGGTCATTATGCCGGGTGCGCGATTCCTCACCGCGATTAAAACGCTCAAACAGATGAGCCAGCTCTTTTTTAGGAATGCCCTGACCTTCATCCCGCACAACACACCGCACCCAATCACCTTCTTGTGCCAGACTGAATTCAATCAGCCCGCCTTCCGGTGTGTAATTGACAGCATTGGCGCCCAAGTTTAAAAATACCTGTTTCAAACGATCACGGTCGCCCTGAATACTGATTTGATTAAAATCTTTCAAGTGCAGGTTACGTTTTCCACCTGAAACGACAGTCATCTCTTCAAAGACTTCGAGAAGGATTTCGTCAATTTTCACATTGACAATCGTCAAGGGTAGTTTCCCCGCCTCAGCCTGAGCCATGAACAGTAAATCACCCACCAACCGTGATAAGCGGTCTACTTCTTTTTCAATGGTGTTTAAGGAATCCTCATCAAAACGCTTCATTAACCGCATTAATCCCACATTGCCTTTAATAACGGTCAATGGGGTCCGTAAATCGTGGCTCACATCGGCCAAAAAGCGACGTTGTGAATTAAACAATCGCTCGAGGCGCACAAATGTCTGGTTGAAATTTAAAGCTAACGTATTAATTTCATCGTTTGCCTCTGTTTGCACCGGAATTCTTTGAGAAAGATCATTGGTGCTGGTGATCCGACTGGCAATTTCAGCCATCGTAACCAATGGAAGCAACGCTTGCCCGATCACGATCCATCCTAAAACCACCGAGACACCAATGGCAAACAGCGCAGAGAAAAGAATGGCTATTTTAATTAATGTTAAGGTATGGCGTATTTCAGTTAGTTCTAAACCCACTTGAAGCCAGCCACTGGGCTGACCTTCAACCTCTAATGGCACCGAAATCGTCCGATAAAATACCCCGTCGATTTCCACATCGTGAAAATATGTTTCCCCGGTTGGGAGCTTTTCCTGATCCAGAGCCTGTGTGAATTGGCTTGCATTCTCTGAATAACCAACCAATTGATAATCCCTTGACCAGACCTGGTAATAAAGATCATCCGAGAGCAATATAAAACCCGGGCCGATTTGCAGGTTGCCGATACCATCAGCCCGTAATTGGGAAACGATCAGATTAGCAGATTTTTGAAGATCGCCATCTACAAAATCAACAAACAGCAAGCTGACAAAAGCATAAATAAGAATGCTGAGCAGTCCTACAAAGCCGCTCAGCATGCCAGAATAGACCAGCGTCAGTCGCAAACGGAGTGACATCGCGATATTTACGCTTCAGGTTCTCGCATTACATAGCCCACACCGCGCACGGTATAAATCAACCGTGGTTCGCCGCCAGACTCTAATTTCTGGCGCAAATAGCGAATGTAAACATCCAGGACGTTACTCTCGCCACCAAAATCATAGTCCCACACCTTATCGAAAATCACTTCACGCTTCATCACCTGTCGGGGGTGGCGCATAAATAGGTCTAATAGGTCGTATTCCTTGGCGGTTAGAATAATTTCTCGATCGCCGCGTCTGGCCCGGTGTGTGCTACTATCTAAAACAAGGTCTTCAAATTCCAAAATTTTTATTCGGTCTGCGGCTGTCCTGCGCAGCAACGCACGAATTCTGGCCAGCAATTCATCCATTTCAAAGGGTTTAACCATATAATCATCTGCACCAGAATCCAGGCCAATGACATGGTCTTCCAGGCTGTCTTTCGCGGTTAAAATCAGGATAGGCTGGTTACCCAATTTTTGTAAGCGGCGGCAAACTTCCAGACCATCGATATTAGGAAGCATCAGGTCTAAAATCACCAAATCTGGCCGCTGCTCACTGGCTAATACGAGGCCAGCTTTGCCGGTTAATGCTGTATCCACCAGGTAGCCCTCATAGGTCAGGACTCTGTTGAGCACACGCAGGATTTCCTCGTCATCTTCGATAATTAAAATTCTCTCGTCCATTATTCTTCCTTTCTGTTTTATGATCGAAAACTGCCCGGCAGTTCTTCGATCTCATTGGATATTTTTGGTAAAATTAATAAGTCATGTCGGTTAAATTGTTTCCGCAAGGTATTTCAACCATCAAACGCATTGTGGATCTTATTATATCATTTCCAGCGTTAATATTGCTTTCCCCGGTTTGCCTGGTCATTAGCATGATCGTTGCTATTCAGCACGGACTGCCGGTCCTGTTCAAGCAAGATCGACCGGGATACCAGGGTAAGATCTTCACCATTTATAAATTCCGAACGATGCGCAATCAACTGGATGAGCACGGGCAGCCCTTGCCAGATGCTGAACGCTTAACGAAATTTGGCCGTTTTTTGCGCGCTGCCAGCCTTGACGAATTACCCGAGTTAATCAACGTGCTCAAAGGCGAAATGAGCATCGTGGGGCCACGTCCTTTACTCATTGAGTATCTACCACGCTATAACCCCACCCAGTTCCGCCGCCACGAGGTGCTCCCAGGCATTACCGGCTGGGCGCAGGTCAATGGACGCAATATCATCTCCTGGCAGGAGAAATTCGACCTTGATGTCTGGTATGTTGATAACTGGTCGCTCTGGTTGGACATTAAAATAATCCTATTAACGATTGTTAAAGTACTCCGTCGGGAAGGCATTTCCCAACCGGGCCAGGCTACCGCTGAACCTTTTTGGGGCAATTCACCCGAAATTGAAGGGCAGCCATCAAAAGATCTTTCGAACTAAGGCGCAATTTCCAAAGAAACCATGCCTGATTGCAGTTCTGCCACCATGCCTTCAAATAAGCGTTGACGTCCGGGAGATACCAGGCCCATTTGCAGATCCATCAGCACCATTGAAGAAGGTGCCTGTTTTCCAGGAGCAACCGCAAGGAGGTCAAGCCAGAGGGCCTCGAGTGCTGGCGCCGGGTCCATCGCCAACGTGCCGGCCCAATTGCTTCTGAGAATGTCCGGACTGCGATCGCTGACCACTTTGACACCTAACTCTTCCATATAATCCAGCAACTCGGGTGAGAACAACGCCCCGTGCACAAACATCACATCGACACCGATATTCGCATACGAGTCGATTATTGAAACAAAATCGCTGGCCACTGTCGTTAAGGAAACAATTTCCCATTTGGGGAAGGTGTTATAAGGCGGAAAGACCGGGTGACAGATTCCACAATAAAACCGAGCGCCGACCTGATAACTTTCGGCCAGAAAATCTCTCATCGGACTTTCTTCTGCAATCAACGCAGCAATCTTATTATCTTTTGAAACGACGGCCGATAAATAGCCCGCCAGGAAAGCTAACTGCTGTGCTTCGATGCTGGGATCACCAATCACACTGACGTTGTCTGCCACAACTGCGCCGGGGTTACCAATGGTCACAAATGAAAGCCCTGGTTGTTGCGCAGCAAGGGTATTTAAATCCAGGTTCTGACCCACACCGACCACCACCTGCACTTCCGGGGTAACCATCTCTGGTGTCAACCCCTCCTCAGAGAGGAGTTTCATTGATGAGGTTTCAACCAGGTGTTCCAGCATCGCTTGGGTTTGGGTAATTAAAAAGGGGTCAACCTGTTCCCCAATTATTAGCAAGACGGTTGGCTGCGGCTCGGGGGGCAGTGGCGTTGGGGGCGCTTCCAACGTTGAAAGTATTTCAGTTTCTAACCCGGGTTCTTCCGATGACGGGGTTTCAGAAGGTGCATCGGGAGAACAGGCCGCCAAACCCACTAAAAGAATGGTGATCAAGATCAAGGTTAATGTTCTGAAAGAAATTTTAATTTTTAACATTGTCATTATTTTACCTTTACTGCCAATATAATCCACTACATTAATGACTAACTTGTCAAACATCAGCAATTGTGGGTGGATATATTATAATAAGCAAGTGAATAAGCTTATTTTTAATCAGTTCAATTCCACCAAAAAGGTGATTTTCCATGAGTTTACCCAGTAGTGAACGTCTGCCCGGTGATATCAACGATCTTCCCCCGGCACGGCAACGCCATATCCGGCGCCAACCCCGATCCGTATCCCTGGCAGAGCGACAAATCCTGCTCGATTCAATCATCAAGCTCACCGCGCCCACACTGGCTTTTTTTATCCGGGCACTGCTCGGCGCGCTAACGTTGGGGAGCGCGCTTTACCTGCAAAACCTGGCACTGCTGATCGTCGCCATTGTGATTTTTCCGGTGCCGGCACCCCTGTTTGGATTGGCGCTCTACCCGCCGACCCTCAAGATTAAACATGCATTGAAGGCGCTGGTCAGCCTGCTGGTATTGATCGCACTTGTTTTTTCTGCTGGTCTGGTCGCCGGTGTATTTCAGACCTTTGGCTACCCCGATCCCTTGGGGCTCTTCCGTTTCACAGCGCTCTACTGGCTCGATTTAGCCATCGTAGGCATTAGTGCCTTTATTAGCCCGCTGATCCTGCTACGGCAGGGTAAAAACCCGCGCGAGCTGGGTGTTTTACTTTCTTATACACTGCTGGTGCCTTTTGCGTTGTTCGGGTTTGGATTGAGCAATGGAAACCCGGCGCTTTGGTACGGAGCGCTTTTTGTCGGCTTTGAGCACTTTGGCCTGGCATTGCTTTTGGCCGTTTTTTCCTTTGTTATTTTAGGTTTCTCGCCAAAAAAGCCTTTGGGGTGGCTGATTGTAGTCGCTGCTCTGGCAGTCTTCCTGGCGGTAACCAGCATCGGGATAAATTACCCTGTGCGTCAAACCCAAAGTGTACCGCTAACGGTACCAACGGTCACCCACCCGGCTTTGTCATCAGAAATCCCTGTCGATCCAACCAAACCGGTTAAAACAAATACCGTCGCTCCGACCGAAACCCCAATCATCCCCACCTCTGCCGCCACCCACACACCCAGCCCGTCGCCGTTAATCACAGCCACAACCACCCCGGGGTCAATTGCACGGTGGGGTGTGGTCAAATCAGATGTGGGTGTGGTCATCCGGAAAAACCCGGCTTTTGACGCAGAAATTGTCACCTATGCGAATAACGGCGACCCTGTTGAAATCTTTGGCGAAACAACCGCCCCCAATGGGCTGCGCTGGTATCAGGTACTGACTGACACCGGACAATCTGGTTGGGTGTTGAGCTCCTTATTGCAGATCCAAACCACTGCACCCGCAGATTAACGCGTAAGGCTCACAGAACTCAGAGGTATGTCGATCAATCCGTGCTGATATCAGCAAGTATGACCAGATTTTGCTGAGGGACAGTGATTTCTTCCCCGAGATCAAGCTGAACAACAGCCGCAGGCTGCGCAAGGCCGCTTTCAAAAAGCAGATCCCCCTCCGGTAAAGCCAGTACTGCGCCAGTTATGCCCCAATGCCCCCCGGCAAACACCCGCACTTTTTGACCCACTGCCAGGGCTTGTTGCACACCCAACGCATCCGGCCTGGCCTCGCCGCTCGCCGGGATGAGCGCCTCTGGGCGCATGCCGGTATGTGCATCAACCGCGCTCGCATTAAGGCATACAGATTTTCCAGCATGTGGTCTCAACCAGTTCAGCAGGGATGAATCGGGCTGACCCACGCCAAACCCCTGCATGAGGATAATAGGAACTGGCATTGCATTAGCAACAGTAAGCAAATCAGGCGGCATCCATCCGATAATCAGCCCCCCCGAACTGCGTGTACCAAACCATCTGAGCGTCTCTGCGTCCATACAGGATCCGGCTGCGATCACCATGCCCTCACCCCTCCCGGAGAGCATATCCGGCGTCAGGGGGCGACTCCAGCTCACCTCGAGATTCTGCAGTTCACCCATACCAATGGCCTCATTCCCCCAGAGCCCTTGCAACAAAAAACCAGAAGCGGAGATGACCGCGCCATGGCCTGGAAATATGGTTTGGACAACGCCGGTCATTCCTGCTTTAACCTGGATCGATCGATGCTCGATCTCAAAAACCGCTTTGCCCTGATGAAGCCCGGTAAACCGCCCGTTTAGCGGGGCACGAACCAGGCGAGACAAGGTATCGGTTATTTGCGCAAGTATATCACCTTCGTGCAGATATTCGCCGGGCTCTCTCACCAGGCATGCTCTGACCGCCAGAGGGTCAACACCCAAACGATCGGCAATGTCGACCATGATAATTCGTGCGGGTACAAGCGTTTCTGCAATCACATCGTCGGGCAAAACCTGTTGACCTTCATAAACCAAAACCTCTCCAGGGTATTTCAACCGGCGTATTCGCTGGATTTCCATCAAAGCGCTAGCCCAGACAACGGGTAACAACATCAACGCTCTCCCAACT
>LSQX01302518.1_pt2 | contig 19395 bp, 14 predicted proteins | sample 654561 | NCBI WGS metagenome assembly LSQX01 (sample SAMN04489861, study PRJNA283612) | anaerobic digester metagenome | isolation source: 4 biogas reactors fed with cattle manure at either 37C or 55C with and... | place: Denmark: Kongens Lyngby | collected 2014
TTGAGTATTTTTCGTAGGCATCGTCAAGTTCTTGCGTGAACAAGTTCGGAACAGCCATTTTCGCTTCGAGAATTTGGGTAGCACGGAGTTGGGGCTTAACTTTGCCTTTTTGCGGCGTTTTCTTGTCAGAAAAACCTTGCCAAGTCCTCTTTAGACTTGGAGCCGCTTTTTCTTGCCACCAAGCCTTAACGCGTGGGGCTATGACTTCACTTAAAGCCCATATGGTGACTTCTGCAATAGCAATCCCAAAAGCGGCAGCCATTTCCTTTTGCTCTTCCGTTAGTTCAACTTCGGCATGGGTTTCTTGGTAGTTGTAGTCATAGGCGGGCGAATACTCCAATTCGCTTTCATCAACTTTGACAAACTCAGCTTGCCCCGCAAGTTGCCTGTTGCTGTTGGACAACAGAGTACCGCGTACAGCACCAGGCGTATCTTTTGACTCCGCAAGGTGTGTGCCTTCCTTTTTTACCACCCGATATAAATCTCCGTTACTTTTTGCATTACTCATATGCGTTTTCTTGCCCTCACTTTTGGCTTAATCAAGTCGTAGCTGTTGCCGACCATCCTCTTTATTTCTGTCTCTGGTACATCACCACCGATGGTTACCGTGTTCCAATGGGTTTTATTCATATGGTAGGCGGGGGTTACATCTTCAAATACCTGCCGAAGGAAATCCGCTTCGAACGGATTGCATTTCAGATTGACGCACAGTTTTCCGTTCCGCTCGTAAATCAATGCAAAGGACTTCTTGTTTGCCCTGTGCCGCATTACCGTCCACGCTCCGGAGCCAGCAATATCATCAAACGGGTAGTCTTCATAGGAAGCGGTGAACATCAGGCAGAAGTCGATGAGGTCTTCGCGGGTCATACATCAATAGCCTCGCTCGCCTCGATTTCTTTCAGCGTCTTGCCGTCCTCGGTTTTCCACTCGATGTTTCCGTTCGTCGGCGCACCGAGGACAAAAGCCGAGGCGCCCGATGGGGTCTTAAACAGTATGTCCTTTTGCAGAACGCTGCTCACATCTAAGTAATCCTTGTTGTCCTCCCGTGCGTTTTTCGCATAGTCAGGGCAACTCGGCACGGTGTCTTTTCTGATTGTACTTCCCGACAGAACGACAAGCCCCTCACTGGTGAGACGGGCTTGGGCATTAGCACCGCTCCTCTTGATATAGAAGGTTGGGCTGTCCGCAGCGGTGGTTGGGTCTGCCGCCGAAGCCCTGACGGACTGTGCAAGCGGCTCAAACACTTTATGCCCAAGTGTCCCCATCACAATTTGGGCGTAGTCGATGAACTCTTCAAGCTCGCTTTCTTTCTCCTCAGTAATGTTGCCAGGGGTCGGATCGTTGCCGTTTTTGACCAGATACCGCTTTGTTGTAACTGCCATGTTGGTGAAACGGTTTTCGAGATAGCTTATCTCTGTGGGTCCGAAGGAATTATTTGAGGTCGTGAAGACGATCGCCTCAGTCCAGTAGTCTTTTTCTGGGTTGCGTTTGTGTTCCTGTAAACGGTAGAGGATGCCCTCGCCGTTTTTCCTTACTCCTGCCTGTCCGATGTAGACCACGTTCTCTCCGGTCTGGTCAGAAGTTCCGAAAAGAAAGTAAACCCCGCTCTGCGAGAGGTCGTCGCGCCCCTTACACTTATCCAACTCCGTGCGCGGGATTTTATACGCCACGCCAGTCCAGTTGGCGAGGGTACACTTGATGCGCCCGCTGGGGTCGCCATCCATCAGAAATAAGTTTATGCTCTTGCCTCTCGTAGACATAGGTTATATCCTCCCACACCTTACTTAACGCACATTTTCAAGAGGTTGACCATCCCCTCGTCTAAATCAAATCGCTTGGCTACCTCAGTTACAGACTCGTCGTTTTCCACAAACGCCTGTATAACCTTAAACACTTTACCAACGGTGACATTCCCCCTGAACTCTGGCTTATCGAGCAAGGCTTTAATAATCGAAGCATTCAGCAAAAATTGACGCTCACAAGTCTTTGCTTCAATCGGTTTCTGAGCGGGTTCGGATGACGCTACTTGTTGCAATGTGGTCTGTTGTGGCTTGGTTTCGGAAGTCACTGGCTGTGGCAGCATATCAAGACTCATCTGTCTGTCTTCTTGGGTTCGTTGTGGTGGGTGGTTATCGACTGGTTGAAATTCCTTAGTGTAAATGGTCTGTCCAAGCACAGTGTGCCACTTTCTTATAATCACAAACCCGTATTTACCGTTGGGAGCTTGCTTTGTGTCAATAAGGCGCATTCTTCCAATTGTGGAGTTCTGCCAATCGCTACTTTGAGATTTGGCTTCCGTTACCTCCGTCTTTGTAGCCGCTTTTTTGTTGTCGGATAGCAGAAGCTCTGCTATCTGAACGAGACACTCAAAGTCCTGTACGACCTTCCACTCGGTCGGAATCCAGTTGGTTCCGCACAGCATTCCGAGTAGGCCGCCTGTTATCGAAGCAATTGTGTCGGTATCGGCGTTGAACGAAAAGGCAGGAACCTTTATCCCCAATGTGGGGTTAGTGGCGTACCGTGAAGCCAGATAAATAGCAGCTAAGGCAGCAACATCGCCCGCTCCATTTACATTGCCGAAACACTCTAAATCAGTCAGGATTTTCGTGTCGTCCAACATGAGCCCCTTTTTCAAGGAAGACTTGATGAATTCAAGTTGATATAGCATATTACTGCGGTCTTTCTCCCACTCTTGGGCATAGTCGAATCCCGCATATTGTTTTGCTGCTCCGAGCCATTGCCCGAAAACATCAGGATTAGGAAATGCACCCCAAGATTGTTGCCCATCGATAACGGCAGAGACCAGTTCGCCGTATTCGAGGACGGTATCTTTTCGCAAGAGGTAGTCCAAAGCAAATGCGTAGCAAGTTGCGCCCAAAAAAGCTCTCGGATGGCCATGGGTAATAAGCGTATCCTTAATTACATCAAGCATTAAAGCTGATATATCGGCTCTGTTGGCATTAGCAATAACATGCGGCAGAATACGCATCGCTGCGCCATTGCCACCGGCACTAAAATAAGCCTTCGCTTGATAGGGTGATTGCCAGAGAAGCACTTTTTTGTCGTTAATCGACCGAGCGGCTTTCAGCAAAGCCCCACCACCGCCACGCTCGTATCGTAGCCAGAAGGGAAGCTCCTTCTCGGCAAAAAACCTCTCCCAGTCGCCAGCGATTATGCTTCGTGCCACGGAAAGTGTCATTTGCGTGTCATCGCTGTATTCGCCGGGGAGAATCCTCTCGTCGTGCCAACGAGGTTCCTTACAGCTACGTGTCCACTCGACAAAAAAGTCATTGACCTTTGGTTTCTTTATTCGATTCTTAGAACGCGGCTCGTTCGGCCAACCCAGCGCGTCACCAATAGCTGTGGCAAGCATAGCCCCTTTACATTTTTCTGTTTGGGTTGGTATCGTTATAGCCATAAGTTATTCCTCCTCTGACCAAACGCACATCGCTTCGTCTGGTTTCCGACTATTCTTAATCATATTGCTCCAGTTTGGTGTAATCACGTCTGGTGCAATATAAACCGGTATTTGCTCAACGCCATACATTTTCAGCATTGCATATACCCGCTTGGCAACATCCTCGTTGCCGGTTGCAATACCGATAATGTATTCACGCGGAATGCTTTCTTTTATTAAGATCTCTGCCTGACCATCTGTCGGGCAAGAAGCGAGCATTTTGGGTGACCTTGGATATGAAAACGTCGGCACAGAAGTGGCGAAAATCGACTCGACCTCTTCCATGTTACCGTTAATATATGCCCCGCTACCTTTGCTCGCGTTGCACGGGCAGAATTTTGCGGTTTTACAATTAAGAATGCTCAAGTCTACATACAAAACAACCCAGTCTTTGAATATCTTGTCGGTGTTATTTTGCATGGCTCTTTTCAGGAACCACGAGTTTGGGTACTGAACCGAGCAGCACACATAGTCAAGTTCGTTGTCGTAGCGTTCCTTGTCGGTGACGTTTTTCGTGTCTTGGCGAATTGAACTGCTCGCCAAAACACCTGCCTCCGACGGGATAATATGCGTCAGGCTCTGAAACTTTGTAAAGTGACATAAGCGGTTAACGCCCCGCGCTGCTAAAATATCGTATGCGCTCATACCACATCCTCCTCATCGTGAAAATCATAGCTGTCCGCATCTTCTGGGAAGAGTGGCGAAAGCGTACCGCTGTATGACATATACAAGCCGAATTTAGAACGAGTGGCTGCCACATATAGCAGCTTAATCTCATCGGAATAGGCCTCTTCCTCAGATACTGCATTAGCTACCGTTTCGGCGTCTGGTAATTTGTCGTCGGTTAGAAACGGCACAAATACGTTGTCGAACTCCAGACCTTTTGCCGAATGGAATGTAGTTAGGTAAACTGTTTTGACATGGGCATAACCCGGTGTATCTTTGTCGATTTCCGTCGCGTCGCACCCCTTATTTTTCAGCACCCGCATAAATGAGTCGATGTCGGCTCTGTTCCGGCAAACAATAACGGTCGACGAGGTTCTGCCTGTGGAGATTGCCCTCTCGACTACCCAAGACATCTCACGCGGCTTGCTTGAGAATTTCACGAGAATGGGTTTGGGTCCCTCGGCGATTTGAGCGGTGGCATCGACCATATCTCCGTCTTGTTGCCAATACTCACTCTCAGTGATGTCCTTCGCAAAGGCAGTAATAGCTGCAGGATTACGGTAGTTCATATCGAACCGCCATATCTTGTCTGCATTGATGCCGGAATCACGCCACGATAAGCGGCTCCCATATATCTGCTGGGCCACATCACCGAAGAAGGTAAATGACCCGCCATCAGCAACTGCATCAACCAATGACTTAATCATCATAGGCGAGAAGTCTTGCCCTTCATCGACAATGATATGGGTGTATCGCCGTTCGCTGTCATCCTCCTGCAATTCGCTATGGGCATAGAACGCCAAGTCGTCCCAGTCGTACTTGCGACCGGCTTCTTCTCGGAGTTCTATGTATTTCTTATAAACTGCAAAAATCCATTTACGATTTTCGCGCTTGATATTGGCAGCGGCTCTCCCGATGCGCTCCGCGTCGTTATACGAGGCAAGGTCTGCGAACCCGAACTTCTCAACAAAGGTTATCTCGTCGGCAAAGAACTCTTTGGATCGTCGAAAGGTAGATTCATGTGGATACAGCTTTTTTAGGGCTTCCACGGCTTGCTCAATGTAGTGTAACTTTTCATCAGGTCCCAGTATACCGTTCCACCTCGGCATTTTGCCCCTGCTATTCAGATAGCCACGAGCGAATTTATGATAACTCTCCACGACCAACTTTGCTGATCGTGAGTTACTCATTCCACGCATATACTCGACCAAAGCCCCGTTGAATGTGACAAGCAGCACCCGCCCGCCGTTAGGTATGTTAGCGAGGTGGTGTGCGCGTAGCAAAGCTATGGTCGTCTTTCCGCTGCCGGCAGTTCCCAGTACGACGATATGTCCTTTTGCAGGTAGAGCCATTACCTCTTCCTGTTTTCCTTGTGGCGTTATCCTAAGCATTCTTTATCCCCCTCGGATTGTCCTACTCCATGTAATCAAGTGTCTGACCGTTCAGTGTCGTCTTGACCTCTCTCCACATCGGCATATACTTATCCATTAGCGAAACGAACCGCTCGTTGTGGGTTTTCTCTACGAGGTGGACGAGTTCGTGTAGGATGACGTATTCAAGGCACTCCGGCGTTTTCTTAGCAAGTTGGAGATTAAGCCATATCTTGCCCGTCTTGGTGTTGCAGGTTCCCCAGCGGGTGGTCATATACTTCGTTTGCCATCCTGTGGCTTTCAAACCCGTCGCCTTTTCCCATTTAGGGAGTAGCCGTGCGATTTCGGCTTTCAATAACTCCCTGTACCATTCACGGACGAAGTTTTCCCGATGTTCGGCGGTGCTTTCTTTACGGACAGTCAGCACGGCTCTATCGCCGGAGAGTACAAGTGAATTTTTGTTGCCATACTCCGTCTGTATGTAATGCCGCTTGCCCCAAACAAACAACGTCTCGCCGGACACATATTCCCGCTCCGACTGGCGAGGTTGATTGTCGAACTTAGCAACCTGCTTCTTTATCCAGCTTGCCTTTGTCCGAACGAACCGCTCAATCGCCTCATCGCTCATTGTGAGCGGGGCGGACACCACCACGTTGCCTTTCGGAGGCTTAACGTATAGGTGCATGTTCTTGATATCCTTTTTGCACACCTCTATCGGTATGCCCGAAATATTCAGCATCGCTTAATACTCTCCCTGTTCCACAACTATGTTGTAGACTCTTTCGACCTCGTCCTTGTCTTTCAGCACCTTATACAAGGCTTGCTTTATACGCCGCTCCTTGAACTCATTGTGCCTGAAGTCGGCTTGTTTGCTTTCGCGGACAGCTTTATCAAGGGCAAGAGCCAGAGCTTCGTTTTCTCCGCAATTATCAAATAACGCTCGCAATGCCCCGCTGTGGCGTATGCTCTCTGGATAGCGTGGATTGTTTTCAGGGTTTTCGGCGTTTTTAACCAATTCGACATACTTGGCGAGCATCTCCTCATAAGCGACTGCGCCCTCGCGCCTTGCCTTGATGAGTTCGTCGAGGATAGCTGACATTTTTTCGTAGTATTTCGGGTTGATGAGGATTTTCTCAACGACCTTTTTGCGGATGTTGTTTTCAATCGCCTCAGCAGCCGCTTCCTTGCCTTTGCCTCCAAGCTGCTCTCCCTGAGCCATTACAAAGTCAAGCAGGGTGAAGTCGTCAAATTCGCCGATTTTGCGGCTATCATCGGCTTTTATATAAGTGTCGATAAGGCGGCGCATATCAGCCTCGTAAGATTTAAGGTCGATAAAGTCGCCGCTGGCATTACCAATGGTTTCCTTCAACGCAGTATAGAACATGACTTTCTTGTCGATTTCTACTTGCTCGGTGACGGTGTAGCCCGCCTCACTCCTTTCACCTTTAATCTCGGTATAAGCACGGATAAGGCGGTTAACAAGTTTATATAGTTTTTCACGGCTTCGGGAGCAAGACTCATCGTCAATACCTCCCACGCCGTTTTCTCCGCAGAAATAATGGATGAAGTCTATCTCGGCTCGTGGAGCGGGAACGCCGCCGCAGAGGTCTTCCAGTTCTTCAAGTGTTGTGTCGAGGTATTTCTTTGCTTCGCCGAGGCGGTCTTTTATCAATCCTTCCACGTCTTCGGGCGAGTAACCCTCAAATGCCCCGGCGGTATATTTATTGAGTGCGTTCGCTAAATCGCCGAACAACTGCTTATAATCTACGATGTATCCGAAGTCTTTCTCCTCGCCGTCCAGACGGTTGACTCGGCAGATAGCTTGGAACAAACCGTGGTCGTGCATCGATTTATCGATGTAGAGGTAGGTGCAAGGCGGGGCGTCAAAGCCTGTCAGCAGCTTATCCACCACAATGAGCAGCTTCATCTGTGCCGGTTCTTCGATGAACTTGCGCTTCGCTTCAGCTTCAAAGTCCTCAGCGCTTTGCCCATTCAGCATTTGCGTGTAGACTTCGTATTTTTTGAATTCCTCCGCATTCTCGGCTTCAGTACGAAGGTTGCCGGAAAGCGGCACAAAAGACGTAACGATGGCGCATTGTCTGAACCCGCGGGATTGGAACACCTCGTAATACTTGCAAGCGGAATAGATAGAGTCCGCCACGAGCATTGCGTTCCCGTTACCGTCGGCAAGACGGTTCTTGATGTCAAAGTCAGCTATAACGTCCTCGGCAATGACTTCAAGTCGTTTCAGGGAACTGTAGACTTTTTGCATATTGCCCCATTTGGACTTCAGCTTGGCTTTCGCAGCGTCATTTAGCCCACGTGTCTTTACATCGAAATACTGATCAATCCGCTCCTGATTGGTGATTATCTGCTCGATGTCGCGAGCTTCGTAGCGGAGGTCAAGAACAACACCGTCGGCGACGGCTTCGTCATATTTATAGGTATGTACATAACCTGGTGCGAAAACTTCGATGCTTGTCTTTTTATCCTTGACGAGAAGCGGCGTGCCCGTGAAACCAATGAAGATAGCGTTCGGCAGAATCTCCTTCATCGCCTCGTGCAAGAGACCGCTTTGAGTTCTGTGGCACTCATCCACGAAAACGACAAAATCGCCCTTCGCCTTAAAATCGGTAGGCAGAGCGGCTTTCAATTCGCGGATAAATTGCTCGACAGACTTTTTCGTCAGGACTTCGCTTGACTCCGAACTGGTGCGGACGCCAAATTTATGAATCAGGGAGCAGATAAGCCGCTTCTCGGTCTTATCCAACCGCTTTACAAGGTCGTCGCAGGACTTGGTACGGTAAACTTTTTCATCTACACCCAAGTAGACCTTCTCCATCTGCTCATCAAGTTCGTCACGGTCGGTAATGATGAGGACACGGGCTTCGGGGTTACCAGCCAGTATCCATTTGGAAAGCCACACCATCGTCAAGGTTTTGCCGCTGCCTTGAGTGTGCCAGATAATTCCACCTTGCTTCCTGTCCAGTTTAATCTGGGCTTTCTTTATACCGAAAAACTGGTTATGGCGGCAAACCTTCTTAACGCCCTTATCGAATACGATGAAGTTATGGATAAGGTCGAGCAAGCGCCTCTTCTGAAACATACTGAACAGCTGCCAGTCGAGTTTGTCGGGCAGGTTTTTACACTTCTCCAAAATATCGAGGGACAAATCGTCCTGTGGTTGTGCCGTGGTATTGACGGAATCGTTTTTCCATTCGAGATAATACTTCTCTGGCGTTTCAATGGTGGCGTAGCGTAGCCCCTCGCCGGTGTTGCCCGCCATCACAAACTGGATGGTAGTAAAGAATGGCTTATTGAAATGCTCACTCTGGTTGGATAGGTTTTGCCGTATGCCCTGCGACACTGACACGGTGGACTTTTTCAGTTCTATCACTGCGAGTGCGATGCCGTTGATATACACTACAATGTCTGGGCGGCGTTCGCTACCCGATTTTATCGTCACTTCCTCAGCGACGGCAAACTCGTTGTTCTGGGAATGCGCCCAGTCGATAAAATAAACCGTTTTGTCAGGGTCGCCGGGATTCTCGTGGACTTTGGCGCCGTATTTCAGAAGCGAATAAACATCCTGATTCGCCTTATATAATCCCTGTTGCAAATTGCCCGCCACTTTGACGAGTTCAAACACAGCTCGCTCGGCGATGACCTGGCTATACCCGCCACCCTTGGATGAGGTGAGCCAAGCGGTCAGGCGATCTGCCATAATGTTCGTGTTTAGCTGTCCATGCAAGTCGCCCAAATAGCTGTAGTCCAACCCAGCCTTGTCTTGGAACAGGGCGAGTACGCGGTTTTGGGTCTTACGTTCGGCTTCGTTAATCCTCAGCATCGGTCAGTTCCCTCCTTGCAACAGGGTATTCAGTTCCCGAATAGCACGGGCGATGTTGGCATCGCTGAAGGTCTGCTTTTTCAGCTTTTCCTTCCACTCGGCATTGGTGGCAATCAGGTGCTTGATAGACTGCACGGACACGGGCGTTCCCGCTTCCGTCAGGTCACAGATTGCCATATCCACGGTGGCGAGCAGTTCCAGTTCGTCCACGCTCTTAAACTTCAGCTTGTCAGCCACCCACTTTATGTCAGCCTCTCGCCCCCAGCTTTGGATATAGTCGAGAGCTTTTCCGATGTCTTTCCCACGAGCAAAGGTCGTGCCTTGCTTTCCTGTGGTTGTGGCGATATATTTTGAGCTTTTTGCTATCGGTTCGCCACCCTTATATCGCACCTCGTCGGCATAGGGACCTGCCGCCTTTTTCTTAAACGCCGCCGTGCTTTCGTCTTGGTAACGGCGCAAGAGATAAAGGCACTTCTGCACCTTTTTCCTGCCGAGCGGATACTTGTCAGAATAAAGCGCGTTCACGATGCCCGCAATCATCACGGCATCATCAAACTGCTGGTTATGCCCCTTAGGTGCGGTATCTTCCGCGACTTTGCGAATCGGCTCGGTTTCCTGCTCAGGATAAGACACGACCGTCGCTTTCGAAGCTTGCGAATCCGCAAGCCGAATCCTGCCTGTCAGCAGTTCACTCATCATGCCTTGCTTGATGCTACGCAGCTTGTTCAGCTTCGCCGTCAGAGCGTCAATCTCGGCATCTATATCAGAGAGGATTTCAGCGATGGCGGTTTGCTCAGGTTCGGTAGGTATTGGTATTTGAAAATTACGAATATCCGCAACTGTCAGGTTGTGCTGTGCACCAGCCTTTTCATTGGCAAAGATTAGTTCTTGACCTTTTTGTGATTGTAAGTAAAGCATTGCCCATTTCGCCTGAACTGGCTTTTTGAAACGAGCAATACCGACGGCCCCACCTATAAAAGCAAGTGTTGAACCATCATAGTAGCCTACATTGCCAATTCTCCCTGAAATCGAAATGAGCAAACAAGGCTCATCAAGTAATATTTTGGGGAAAGCCTGTGCAACGGTCAAAGGAATAAAGAAATCTGTATTGTAATTGACTGTGTATCCCTCAAAGTCCTTGTTTTGAACAAATGGAATATAACCGTGCCTATATTCAGTTGAGAGTGACGGTTTTATCGTAGCAGAATAATCAAATCCCGTTTGTTTTGTAACGAGATAACACAAGTCATCAAGTGTGGTTTCCACCCATTCCCCCTCAAACCCCGGCAAACGTTGCTTGCCCGTTAGCAGTTCCTGCATTGCACCCTGCTTGATGGAGCGTTTCTTTGCGATGAGTTTCTCCATCGCAGCAAGCAAGGCATCCGTGTCCGAGAGTGCTTCAGCTATACGGCGTTGTTCGCGCACGGGTGCGAGCAATATGTCGGTATCACAAATTATGCCATTGTAAAGCCGTGAAATAGTGCTTCCTTCTGGCGATGCCCACACCACCACTTGATAACAATGGTATAGAAATTCGTTACAAATTTGCTCCTCGTCGATTTCAAGCCAAACAATATTAGAGTCTTGAAAATAAGCAGGCTTCCCATCGTATACGACAGCGCGTCCAAGTGTGCCTGCGGCAGAAAGCAAGATGTCCCCTTTATTCGGGTATGAGTATTTACTCCTGTATTCATCATAAAGAGAGCGAGAAATATACACGTCAGGTTCTTTGCCAAATGTGCCTATCTTATAGAAAGGTATTTCTCCTTTGGGTGTTGTTTGTTCGGCGAATATTCGCTTACACATACGGATTTCTGCAATGTCTCCCAGTTTCTTTTCTTTCCACGTCACCATACAAATCCCATCCTTTCCAAATGAGATTTGACCTTGCCCTCAAGCTGCGCGACCTCTGTTTCAAGGGCGGACAGGGTTTGCTCATACCGCTCGTTGAGTTCGGTCACACGGTCAGAAATACGGTGGCTCACCGCCGTATAGAGCGCATAGATGCCGTTGTTAATCGTGCGGTACCATTTACGGTTCAGGAGCAGTTCCACGCACTCGGCTTCGGTCAGTTTGGGGTATTGCTCGCGGGTCTTCCTGTCGAGGGCGGCGCGGAGGTCTTTGACCGCCTTTGTGCCTTCGTCAACCCTTGTGACCAAAGTCTGCAAAGCGATCAGCATCGCCTTATCGTCGGCATCGAGTTCTTTGTCTTTCAGCTTTTTTTTAAGGCCCGGTTTGTCAATGTTGCCGTTGTCTTTCAGCACGTCGTTAATAACCGAGTCTTCCTCAGCGTTTTCGACCATCTCGTCCAGTTCTGCCTGCGCCGCCGCGATGATGGTTTCCATATCGTCGATGGCTTTCTGTTCAGCGGCAAAGAACATCTCTATTACAAAGTCTTTCGGTACGAGTTTGCCGTCCCAGCCCGTCTCTTTCTCTTGCTTGACCTCGGTGCCGTCCTTTTTCTTTTTCGTGGAGGTCTTCATAAACACCTCAATGTCGCGGATAGCCTTGTAACCGTCCTGCACAAGGAGGTAAACATCGTCGGACATCGTTTCATTCCAATAGGAAAGCAGCACCTCATAGGCATCGTACTTATCTACAAGAGTGATAGGCTCGAAGTCGGTCAGTATTTCCTCGGCGATTTCGGTAATCAGTAGTTTTGGCTTCGTTGCGCAAGTGATGGCGCGGAGTTTGCCATCCACGCTGGCTTTCCACTTCTCAAAGGCAGCCTCCACCGTATCGGCATAAGCGGAAAATTCCGCGTCGCCGAAAATTGTGTCACGCACTTCGTCTTTGCCAACGGTCAGCGCCTCAAAACCCTTACGGAAACCCTTAAACAACTGCCCGCGCAGGTTCGGGAAAGTCTCCCAATAGCGCGAAAGGCTCTGCACGTCAGCGGTCGGGATGCCGCCGTTCAGATGACCGTCTATGCTCTGCAAATCCTCAGCAGTCCCACTGTCTATGTAACGCGGAATGTTGAGGTTGTAAGTGTTCTTTTCCTTTATCTCGCTGTTTGGCACAAAGCGGGAGTATTTCGGCAGCTCGAGCCGCTGATTGAATACTGTTGTGATTTTATAAACGTCTCGCTCACGCAGCCGGTTTTTGTTACCGTCCTTAATGAAGTCGCGGCTGGCATCAATCATAAAGATGCCGTCACGCTCGTCGGCGTTTTCCTTGTCGATAATGATAATACAGGCGGGTATGCCCGTGCCGTAGAAAAGGTTGGCAGGCAAACCGATGATGCCTTTGATGAAGCCTTTGTCAATGAGGGATTGGCGTATAGTCGCCTCGGAGTTCCCACGAAATAATACGCCATGTGGAAGAATGACCGCCGCCTTGCCGTTGCGCTTTAAGGACTTAATGATATGGAGTAGCCAAGCGAAGTCTCCGTTCTTCTGCGGTGGGCGGTCGCCATAGCCGTCAAATCGCCCGTATTCCTTCAAGCCGTGTGTCCAGTTCTTATCAGAAAACGGAGGATTGACCACGGCAAAGTCGAATGTTCGAAGTACACTGTCGTCATCTTTGTTCTTATACTGCGGGTCGGAGAATGTGCTGTAACCTCCTTTAATCTCGGCGGTTGCTCGATTGTGCAGAACAAGGTTCATGCGGGCCAGACCGGCGGTCGTGCCTTCCTTCTCCTGACCGTATATGGCAACCTCTACGGGCGCGGCTTCGGCGGCTCGAATCAGTAGAGATCCGGACCCGCAAGCCGGGTCGTATAGGGTGGTATCGTTATTGGTGGCGTGTTCAATGCCCACGACCTTGGCAAGGATGCGGGAAACCTCTGCAGGGGTATAGAACTGCCCCTTGCTCTTGCCGCTTTCAGTGGCAAAGTTCCGCATCAGGTATTCATAAGCATCGCCGATGATGTCGTCGCCATCAGCGCGATTTTTAGAGAAGTCGGGCATCTGGTCGCGGAATATACCAAGCAGTTCGCTCAGTTTATCCACCATCTCTTTGCCCTTGCCCAGTTTATCCTCATCGTTAAAGTGAGCGTTGTCGATGACCCCTCGGAGGTTATTTGCTTCGGCAAGGCGGGCGATAATTTTGTCCATTTCTTCGCCGATGTTTTTGTTGCCTATGAGCGCAAGCATATCGGCAAAGCTGCCACCCTCCGGCACATCGATATCGCCGTAGGCAACGCCCTTAAACTTGTCCGACACATACTTGACGAACAAGAGGGTGAGAATATAGTCCTTATACTGTGAGCTATCCATGCCGCCGCGCAAGCTGTCGCAGCTTGCCCAGAGGCTTGAATAGAGTTCGCTTTTCTTAACCGCCATACGGTTTCCCTCCAAGTTGTTAAATTAAGTTGTTATTCGTTGCCGTCGCTATGTGGTGATACTAAATATCTTGCGAGTTCGGGCGTGTATATTCCATAGTACGACAACAGGTCATTAGTGCCTCTGTCTTCACGGAAAACAGATAGTAATGCGACAAACACATTCCATTGCAGCGTCCGTTTTTCCTTTTCAATCTCCAGAAGAGCCTGTCTGCTGATTCCCACCTTTTCGGCAAGTTCAGATTGCTTTAACCGCAGCTTTGTTCTTAGCACCACAAGGTTATCTGACATCTTTTTAGTTAGTTCGTCTTTGTTGATCTCGCCAGCCACGAATTTCTACCTCCTCGCTGAATGAGCGAACGGTTCTGCCAAACCGAATATAGACACGATATAAAGATAGTATACTTCAAGTCAATATTATCATCAAGAGGACAGATGTAAAATTTTGAATATAGCATCAAGTTTCGCCATCACAGACTGTAAAACTCAATTTAAACCGTCAACCTAATGCTTGACAAGCACATAACGTCTATGCTATATTAATAATGTCAATCGTATGCTTCACGGTTTTGGAAAGGAGTGCATCATCAAAATGAAACAGGAGAATGAGCAAGTATTCGGAGAATACGCAGAAATGCTGAGAAAGCAAAAAGGCAAGTCTCTCCGCGAGACTGCCAAAGCCATAGGGGTGTCCGCTCAGTTCTACAGCGAGATTGAAAAGGGACGCCGAAGTGCGCTGACCCCTGAACGGCTGGAGAAGTTTAAGGCTTTCATTGGTCTTAACAGCGAGGAGACCGAAACGCTCTACAACAAGGCGGCAGAGGCAAGGAAACGCTCTGAGTTCGATTTTTCCGATTATATAATCCAGCGCGACTACGCAATGAGCGCTCTGCGCGTCGCCAAAGAACTCGATGCGGATGAGGAGGATTGGCAGCGTTTCATCGACGAATTAAAGCAACGGAAGGAGTAGTTACCGCAGAATGATTGTACTTGATTTCAGACTCGACGACCGTAATGTTCCGGTCATCAGCGACTTAGAGATTGATGTCGGCGCGGAAAAACTTCTCTGTGACTACGACCGACGACTACTAACAAATCCTCAGCCCTTGGACGTTGAAGCGTTTGCCGAGGATTATTTAGGTTTGCATATACACTACGACAACCTATCGCACAACGGCTGCATTTGGGGAACTATGATTTTCGTGAACAGCCGTATACCAATTTTCGACCAAAAGAAGAAACGCGCCGAGTACATACCTGTCGACGCTAACACTATTATTATCGACAACAGTATAGCCAATGGTGGTAGGGAGGAAGTTTTTCGTTCCAGCCTCGGTCACGAATGCGGTCACGGCATTTACCATAGGGAATACTTTGAACACCGCCTAAAGAATCCCGACCTCTACGAAGACGATGAATTTGGCGTCGGTTTTGCCGCTTGCCGTAAAGCTGACATTATGGGGATTCATCGGAAGGGGCGACGCACCTTACTAACTGAAAGAGACTTCATCGAACACCACGCCAAGCGGTTTAGCGCGGCATTACTTATGCCCAAAACCGCTATGCGTGTTGTTTGTCACGATAAAGGGTTCCGCGACTTGGCACGGGGCGAAGCCCCAGACTTGTCAAACGAAATTCTCGCCGAGCAAGTGGCGGACGTTTTTAAGGTATCGTCTGCCTCCGCCCTAATCCGGATTCAGCAGTTGAAGCTCGGATTCAAGAGCCGCCCCAACTCACCATAATACCCCTGACAAGCCCAGTTTAACAGCACAGAAAAGTGTTCGTTATATGCGCCCCTTAACATGGGGCGCAAAAAAGGTTATTAGTGTCAATCTTATGGTTGATTTTGAAAGGAGAGATTGCCTTTGTCCCACCCTCGAATTCGGTCACCAACTATATTTTTTTGCCCTTCGTGTCAATCATAAGGGTGACGCATATCATTATCAAGGAAGTGATGTGATTGAACTACAATACCGCATTGAAAAAAAGAAAAAGTCCTCTCGTGAGCGACTACACCATCACCAACGATTACCATGCCCTGCCTGCCATTTTGAAAGGCTGATTGACTCTGGGCAAGACACACAGTCGCTCACGTTTGTAATTGAAGAACCCGGTTACTACAATGCCGATTACTATCAAAAGTGTTCTTCCTGCAAGGCGGACATCGGAATCAAGAAAATTAAATAACCTCATCTGTACTTAACAGAGCGCAACGCAAAGGCTGCCACACCAATGGCAGCTGATATTAAAAATGACGGACGAGCCTGACAAGTAGCCTTTTGGCTATGCGTTAAGGTCTCGTCCTTTTTGCTTGATACGGCTACTTGCTCAGGCTCCTTCCAACTCGAAAGGAGCCATTTTTCATGAGCTGTAACAGTAATTTCAAGCAGACATCTATCCCGTTCTTAACAAAGAGCGGTACGCCGATGTCGTACTTCACTCTTTCAGAAGACGACACGCACACTAAGGTAACGCGGGCAGAGTGCCTTGCGCCCGCTGAGCAATCGGACAGCATCTACCCTCAGCGGTGGTTCGTGGATGAGGAATCCGGTCTTGTAGTCCGCTTGCCCCGTAACGCCAAGAGCGAAGAACTCGCCCGCGACAATATGCGGTTCTTTTGGGCAGAGGCAAAAAGGCAGGAACGTAGGTGCGCCTGTATAGCCCGAGGCTCCAAACGTTGCCCCGTCAAATGCTACAACTGCAGGATGAGCGACTACTGCAATTCTACCCATAAGGAAACAGACGGCTTGAAGTGCGCCAAAAAATGCGAGATCTGCACCCTTTCACAGAGCCGAACAGTCGATTTGGATATGCGATTTCAACATGACAGCGACGGCGAAAAAAAACATGAAGCTTACTTTGATCCAGCCACCCCGGATGATATCGAGTCGATGATCGAGGACAAAGCACAACTTGACATAGGTCCAATGTAAATGAATAAGCCTGATAATGAACAAGGCACTCTACGTAATTATGACGTAGGGTGCCTTTGGTTTACCGAACAAATATAAAACTATAATTGGGATAATCCATCTTCAAACGAACTCTTAAATTTCAACAAGTTTTTCCTCGCAATTTTCATAGCCTCAACAGACTCCTCGGCATTCTTTATCTGCCTTTTCAGTTCCTTTTTCTCCTTGCCGTCCGAAACATCAGCCTTAAGCCTCAGTTCGACTAAGCCCTTTTCGATATCCATAATGTTTTGTACATACTGCTCGTACACAGTATTAGAATATTCGGTGTCGTGTTCATCATTAAGGAATATTTCCCGAACTGAAACGAGAAGTTTGGCTGACTGCAAAATCGTATTTTGTTTCCCTATTAAACCTGCTGCACCCACAGCACCGCCGACACCTAAGCCTGCGCCTATTCCGAGGGCAGCTCCTCCGCCAACAATTACAGCAGTACCGCCCAGCATTCCTGCACCACCTACTGCTATTGCACCACCGCCAAGATAAGCAAGGCATGCACTTGTTAAGGCAGCACCGCTAAGCCCGGCAAAGTTCGAGCCGACCAAAGCAACTGCGATGGGGCCTGCTAATGCTCCAGCGGTTGCAATGGTGACTATGGCAATACCGGCGCTTATGGCACCACCGACGAGAAGCCCCTTGAGAACCTCTTTCATCTCAAAAACTACCTTTTCATAGCATTTACGAAGACGTTTAATGTAACCTTGGTGGTAGTAATTACCACTAAAATACGAATCAAGATACGCATCACCTCTATTTTGGGAATACCCACAAGTCGGTATTTGCAACGAGTGGTATTTTTTGCTCGGTATAGAGTTGCCCTTTTTATCTTGTTCCAAGCCCAACGGATAATATGGCTCAAAGAGCATTGCTTCGAGGAGAACCAACCTAAACCAAGTTTTCTGAGGCTCATTCTCTTCAATTTTCTTAATGAGTCCCTGTTTAGAATACCAATGAAGAGTAGCACCTTCAATACCTAAAAAGCTCGCAAAGCCCTCTGTTATAAATGTTTTCCATTCATCCAGCCACTCATTTTTCAAGTTCTTAATTCCGTCCTTATTTATCGGCTGTTTTGTGGTTTCGATGTCATTTAGGGTTTTATAGTATTCGAGGTTGTACAGAAACTCCGTTTGTTCAACTGTTAAACCGAGTTTGTCGATATCAGCATTCATATCCACACCTATCCTTTTATAAATGTTGTCGTCTTCTTGCGTATACGCAAACCGCTTCATGTCCTCATAAACTTGTTTTATTTGTTTGACATTCCGGGCTTTCAAACACCAAGACACATCTTCGCCGATGGCAATGGCGAAACGACCGACACCAACATAGTTAATCGAAACCCAGTATTTCTGCGTTATTATCGCTTCACTAACATCTACTGTCGTGAAAACCCCTGTTGAAATCGTTAGCATTCTGGCTATAGTGGGATTGTTCAGTGGCTTCACATTGACCCAGTTTATCTGGTTCATATCAGAAATTGACTGTATGTCATTCGATCGTATTTCAATGGCAAGACGCCGAATGAAATAAAAAGTCCTCACTATGCAGTCGTTCGCCACAACCGGAATAGCCTGTCTTCCAAGTTCGATCCCAACGCCCAGTTCACCACGCAAGTCAAACTTTATAACTGTTTCTCTGATGATCTTGCCGTTATCATCATGCTTTGCAAGCAAAGTACCGTTGAATAACTTCGATAAGAATACAGATAGCGAATTTTCACCGACATTTATGTTTTTGAAAATTGGCAGTACAGAAAGTTCCTTTGCCAAAGCAAGCATTGGACCAGGGATTCCTGTACCTCCACTTTTCCCGACTGTGCTACTCGAACCAGCAACATCGCTAACAAGATGAAAGAACCAAGTCATCGTGCCAAAGAGTATCTTGGACGGTACATCGTTTCCGATAAAAGCTCTGCTCACTTCTGGCACATCAACAATCAAAAAAGTACCGCTCGTGTCCGTACCGTAAGATTTGTATGTAAACTGCGTAAGAAGCGAAAAGATCAGTCCGACGATAGTGGGATGGTGGGCAAAGTCACGCAGATGATGTTGAAGACCGCCGCCGAAGTCAGGGGTATTTCCGTCGCTCGGTATAGGAAACTTCTTCTCAAGGAATTTTACAGCAGATTCCAAATCATCATTTTTACAGCCAAGCATCTTGGCTGTTTTTGTGACTAAACCGTCAATTTTATCGCTTGCAATGCCCCGTCCGCGTTCCAAGCTAAACTCTCCGACCCAAAGGATGTCGAGCGCTCCGCATAGCACTCCGCTGCCAATTGAAACCAAGTAGTCAAATTTATCTGCTTGGCTTGACAGCAACTCAATCTGACTGTCCAAGTCATAGATTATCTTGTCGAGGTCGTACTCTGCATTAACCATAGCCTCGCTATATGGTTTTAATTCAATTTGTAGATTATCTGTATCACTCATTCTACATACCCTCCAGTCTCAAAAATTTAACCGTTGCTATAGAGGTTAACCACACCGTTTTTTAGCCAACATCCAACCTGATCACACAACCTCAAGAAATTCCAAAAAAACATCTAACCTGACCACTCACCAACGCTGACATCTAACCCGACCACTCGCGGGGCTATGACATCTAACCTGACCACTTGACTATCAAAAACCGCCTCTATGGACTTGTTTCCACGAACGGACGAAATCATGATTTTCACTCAATGGGTTTCGTACCCATGTGTACCAAAAGCCTTGATATATAAGCCTTTTTTACACTCTCACTTTTCCGCCCTTGACATCAAGACTACCGTCTCAACGTGGGGCGAGTTGATGGAATTGATG
>LSQX01077278.1_pt2 | contig 19391 bp, 17 predicted proteins | sample 654561 | NCBI WGS metagenome assembly LSQX01 (sample SAMN04489861, study PRJNA283612) | anaerobic digester metagenome | isolation source: 4 biogas reactors fed with cattle manure at either 37C or 55C with and... | place: Denmark: Kongens Lyngby | collected 2014
ATTTGGCAAAGAGAAGATAGTAGCTGCAATTGATGCAAAAAAAGATGGAAATTCTTGGGAAGTATATTTTGGTGCTGGAAAAGAAGATAGTGGTTTAAATCTGCTTGAGTGGGTAAAAGAGGTTGAAACTCTTGGTGCTGGAGAGATACTTTTAACCTCAATGGATAAAGATGGAGTTAAAGATGGGTATGATTTAAAAATGCTAAAAGCTGTAAGTAAAGAAGTTGACATTCCTATTGTAGCAAGTGGAGGTGCTGGAGAAATGGAACATTTTAAAGATGCTTTTTTAAATGGAGCAGAGGCTGCTTTAGCTGCATCAGTATTTCATTTTCAAAAGATAAAAATCAAAGAGTTAAAAAGTTATTTAAAAAATGAAGGTTTCTTGGTAAAGATATGATTTTATGTGCTGGAAATGGAGAGTTTTTTGACTTTGCAAAACCTGTTGGCGTTGGCTTAATTGACTCAGCAATCAATACAACAAAAATTTGTATTGAAGAAAAGCCTAGTTTTTTACTTTTTGTTGGAAGTGCTGGAAGTTATGGAAGATTAAAAGAGTTTGATCTTTTTTATAGCTCATTTGCATCAAATTTAGAGAACTCTTTTTTACTAAAAAAAAGCTACTCTCCCATTGAAAATGAACTAAAATCTTCCATTCCTGATTTTGTTTCACGTGAAACATTACCTTGGATGAAAATGAATTGTAGCAACTACATTACAACTAATAGCGTAGTTTCTAAAAAATATTTAAAGCTTGAAATTGATGCTGAAAATATGGAGTTTTACTCTATATTGAAAGTTGCAAACAGTTTTAACATACCTGCATATGGACTATTTGCCATAACTAATTTTTGCAATGAGTTTGCACATAATGATTTTATAAAAAACCATAATCTAGCCAAAGAAATTTTAGAAAAATTTGTAAAAGATGAGATATTGTGAAGAGAAATTTTTATGACTTAACAAAAGAAAACTTACAAGAGATGATAAAGCCAAGCTTTAGAGCAATACAGCTTTTTAGCTGGGTTTATCAAAAATACTCTTTAGATTTTAATGAAATGACAAACTTATCTAAAAATGATAGGGCAGAGTTTGACAAAATTTTTTCATTAAACCTTCCAGAGTTAGCCAACAAAGAGATTAGTAGTGATGGAAGCATAAAGTATTTATTTAAATTGAAAGATGGATATACGATTGAAACTGTTTTACTTCCAATGAAAAATGAAGTGGTAGATGAGAGTGGTGAGATAGTCAAACATGCTAGGTACACTGTATGTATTTCGACTCAAGTTGGGTGCAAAATGGGGTGCGCTTTTTGCTACACTGCCAAAGGGGGCTTTAAAAGAGATTTGACTCCAGGCGAGATAGTAACTCAAGTTTTGTACATAAAAAAAGAGTTAAATCTTCCGCCTGAGCGAAGAGTAAACATAGTATTTATGGGAATGGGAGAACCACTTGATAATTTAGAAAACCTTGCAACTTCCATAAAAATTTTTGGAGATGTAGATGGGCTTAGTATATCTCCTAGAAGACAAACCATCTCTACAAGTGGGTTAGCAACCAAGATTGAAAAGTTAGCAAAATTAAATTTAAATGTTTTATTAGCTATCTCTTTGCACGCGGTGGATGATGAGTTAAGAGATAAGTTGATGCCAGTAAACAAAGCATACAACATTGCTTCAATCATTGAAGCCATTAAAAAATTTCCAATCGATTCAAGAAAAAGAGTTATGTTTGAGTATTTGATGATTAAAGATTTAAATGATGATTTAAAGAGTGCAAAAAAGTTGATAAAACTGATGCATGGGATAAAAGCAAAGATAAATTTAATCTATTTTAACCCACATGAGGGAAGCGAATTTCAAAGACCTTTGAGAGAAAATGTTGAAGAGTTTAAAGAGTATTTAAATAGAGCTGGGTTGATTTGCACCATAAGAGAGTCAAAAGGCTTAGACATAAGTGCAGCTTGCGGGCAGTTAAAAGAGAGGAGTTTAAAAAATGCTACTTGACATTGGATTAATTATTTTTTTAGCCATAGTTGTTGTCATAAGCCTATTTGGTATTATAAAAGTTATCTTTTTTAGTTCAAAATAGATGTGGCTTTTAAAAACTGATCCCCAATACCTGATTGAAAAAAGTAGGATTTTCCCCTATATTTAAACGATAAAGAGTATGCGTGAAGCAAGAGTCTTGAAGCTCCAGTTTTGATAATTCTTTCATTTTTGGATAGTTTTTCATCCAAATAATCACAACTAACATCGTAATTAACTCCGTAAAGAGGATCTCCAACTATTGGATGTTTCACGTGAAACAAATGAGCTCTAATTTGATGTTGCCTTCCAGTGATTGGGATGGCTTTTATGATTGTAAAATCTTTATCTTTTATATACTTAACAGGTTCAATTTTTGTTAGTGCATCCTTGCCTAAATTTGAAACTATCATTTTTTGTTTCAAGTTTTCATATTCACTGCTATTTAATAAAGGAGCATCTATTTTTAACTTCTTATCCAAATGGCCCTTTACAAAAGCAATATAACTTTTACTAACAGCTCTATCCTCAAAAAGTTTTTTTAATTCAATTTCACTAACAAGATTTTTTGCAACTAAAATCAAACCGCTTGTCTCTTTATCAAGTCTATGCACTATGTGGGCACTGTTACCATATAAGTGTAAAATTTCATCTGTTAGCGAATAAAGAGTTTTTCTTCCTGCTGGATGAGTTAGCACTCCGCTTGGTTTATCAAATAGTGCAAAGTGAGCGTTTTCGTATATGGGCTTAAGTCCTTTTGGATTTGGCTCATAAGCAATAATTTCAATAAAATCACTAACAAGTTGATTTTTTGTTGTTAGTTCGCCATCTTTACAAAAAACTCTTTTTTTATCAATCATTTGTTGCGCTTTTCCAATGGAAAAACCTAAATTTTCCATTAAAGCTTTGTATGCTGGTACCTCTTTTGGAAGAGAGATTCTTTTTTTAATATAAGGCAAATTTTACTCGCATTTAGATAAGATATTTTCTTTAAATGTAACTTTTTTATTACATTTTTCACCAAACTATATCACTAAAATGCTTTCAAAAAAATAGATAAAGGGAAACGATGGTAGAGAGATATGCAAGAGAGATTATGAAGAGCAAATGGACTATACAGGCAAAATATGATGCTTGGTTAAAGGTTGAAAAAGCTGCTGTAAAAGCGTGGAATAGGCTCGGGCTAATTCCAAAAGAAGATATGGATAAAATTCTTAAAAATGCAAGCTTTAACATAGATAGAATTGATGAGATAGAAAGAGAAACAAAACATGATGTAATAGCCTTTTTAACCTCTGTTTCAGAATCTTTAGGAGAAGAGAGCAGGTGGGTTCACTATGGAATGACAAGTAGTGATTGCATTGATACTGCTGTTGCACTCCAAATGAAGGAGTCTTTAGAGCTTGTCATTGAGGGCGTGGAAAAACTCCTTTTAGCTTTGAAAAAAAGAGCAAATGAACATAAGATGACTTTAATGGTAGGAAGAAGCCATGGGATACATGGAGAGCCCATAACATTTGGGCTAGTTTTAGCCATTTGGTACGATGAGATCAAAAGATCATTAGAGAATTTAAAAAATAGTTTAAAAGTGATAAGTGTAGGAAAGATAAGTGGAGCTATGGGAAACTTTGCTCACGCTCCACTTGAACTTGAAGAGATGGTTTGTGAAGAGCTTGGCTTAACTCCAGCACCTGCTTCAAATCAAGTAGTCCAAAGAGATAGATATGCTCATTTAATGAACGCTTTAGCTTTACTTGCATCAAGTTGTGAAAAGATTGCAGTAGCAGTTAGGCACTATCAAAGAACTGAGGTTTATGAAGCAGAAGAGTTTTTCTCAAAAGGACAAAAAGGCAGCTCTGCCATGCCACACAAAAGAAATCCTGTACTAACCGAGAATATAACAGGGCTTTGTAGGGTTATTAGAAGTTATGCAAATCCTGCTATGGAAAATGTAGCACTATGGCACGAAAGAGATATTAGCCATAGCTCAGTTGAGAGGTTTATATTGCCTGATGGTTTTATAACAACAGATTTCATGCTCCATAGACTAACAGGTGTTATTGAAAACTTACTTGTATATCCAGAAAACATGATGAAAAATCTAAACTTAACAGGCGGCCTTGTATTTTCACAAAGAGTTTTGCTTGAACTCCCAGCTCTTAATGTATCAAGAGAGGATGCCTACAAAATAGTCCAAAGGAATGCAATGAAGGTTTGGGAAGATTTACAAAAAGGTAAATCTGCAATGAACAGTGAGGGTGAGAGTCTATTTTTACAAAACTTATTAAAAGATGAAGATTTAAGAGAAAAACTAAGTGAAGATGAGATAAGAGAGTGTTTTGAATATGGATATTACACAAAAAATGTAGAGAAGATTTTTACAAGAGTATTTGGGGAGTAGAATGATAACAGTTAGAAAAAGAAATGGAAGAGTAGAATTATTAGACATATCAAAAATTAAAAAATATACCCAAGCAGCGACAAAAGATTTAGAAAATGTTAGTCAAAGTGAGTTAGAAGTTGATGCAAAGATACAATTTAGGGATCTAATAACAACAGAAGAGATACAGCAAACTTTGATTAAAACTGCGGTTGAAAAGATTGATGTAGATAGGCCAAATTGGACTTTTGTTGCGGCAAGACTATTTTTATATGATCTTTATCATAAAGTAAATGCTCACTCTGAGTATGGACACTTAAAAGATTACTTTCTTAGAGGTGAAAAGAGCGGTAGGATAGTGCTTGGTTTGAAAGAGAAGTATGATTTGGATGATTTAAATAGCTATATTGAGCCTAAAAGAGATCTAAATTTTACATACTTAGGCATTAAAACCCTGCACGATAGATACCTTCTAAAAGATAGTAATGCAGCACCCATAGAGCTTCCTCAACATATGTTTATGGCAATAGCCATGTTTTTGGCTCAAAATGAGTTCAATCCGCAAGATTGGGCTAAAAAGTTTTATGATTTAATTAGCAAATTTGAAGTGATGCTTGCAACCCCAACCCTTTCAAATGCAAGAACCCCAAGACATCAACTTAGCTCATGTTACATTGGCTCAACTCCAGATAATATAGAAGGGATTTTTGATAGCTATAAAGAGATGAGTTTGCTTAGTAAGTTTGGTGGTGGAATAGGGTGGGATTGGAACTTAGTTAGGGCAATGGGTGGTATGATAGATGGACATAAAAATGCCGCTGGAGGGGTGATACCATTTTTAAAAATCACAAATGATATAGCCATTGCAGTAGATCAGCTTGGAACTAGAAAAGGGGCTATTGCAGTATATTTAGAGCCTTGGCACATGGATGTAAGTGACTTTTTAGACTTGAAGAAAAATTCTGGTGAAGAAAGAAGAAGAACGCACGACTTGTTCCCTGCTCTTTGGATAAATGATCTTTTCATGCAAAGAGTGAAAGATGATGCTATGTGGACTCTTTTTGATCCAGCGCAAACTCCAGATTTATCTGAATGTTTTGGTGAAGAGTTTGAAAGAAGATATGAAGCGTATGAGAAAGATGAGAATATATCAAAAGAGTTCATAAAAGCTAAAGAGTTATGGAGAAAAATACTTTTGAACTATTTTGAATCTGGAAGTCCATTTTTATGCTTTAAAGATAATGCAAATAGAACAAACCCTAACTCCCATAAAGGGATCATTAGAAGCTCAAACCTATGTACCGAAATATTTCAAAACACAAAACCAGATCACTACCAAATAAAAGTTATCTTTGAAGATGAAAGCGTATCTATATATGAAGAAGAGGATGAGGTAGAGGTGGATGGAGGGCTAACTAAGAGTGCAAAAAAGATAACCGCGCTTGATAGCATTAGTGGCAAGAAAGTCTTCATTGTGGAGAAAAATAAAATCTTAGGTGAAACTGCTGTTTGTAATCTTGCTAGTATAAATTTATCTAAAATAAATAGTATCGATGAGATAAAAAGAGTTACCCCGACTGCCATTAGAATGTTAGATAATGTGATTGATTTAAACTTTTATCCTCACTCAAAGGTAAAAAGAACAAATATAGCTTCAAGAGCTATTGGCTTAGGAGTTATGGGCGAGGCTCAAATGTTAGCTCAAAGTCAAATAGAGTGGGGAAGTCACGAGCACTTTTTAAAAATCGATAAAGTGATGGAAGCCATAAGTTACTATGCTATTCACTCATCTTCAAACTTAGCGATTGAGAAGGGCAAGTATCCAAACTTTGAAGGATCAAGATGGTCTAAGGGAGTTTTTCCAATAGATTTGGCAAACAAAAAAGCTAAATCTTTAATCACAAGGGATGATCTTTTTGAAAAGAGTGAATTTGACTGGGAGAGGCTAAGAGAAAAGGTAAAAAAAGATGGAATGAGAAATGGACATTTAATGGCCATAGCTCCAACTAGCTCTATCTCTATTTTAACAGGAACTACCCAAACAATAGAGCCAGTTTATAAACGCAAATGGTTTGAAGAAAACCTCTCAGGCCTCATTCCTGTTGTTGTTCCAAACCTAAATCCAGACACATGGAATTATTATAAATCTGCATATGAGTTAGACCAGCTTCTTTTAGTAAAAGCAGCAGCCATTAGGCAAAAATGGATAGATCAAGGACAGAGTTTAAATATATTTATCACTTTAGATAAGGCAAGTGGAAAATACTTAAACGATATATATATGCTTGCTTGGGAACTTGGATTAAAATCAACTTACTACTTAAGATCTCAAAGTCCAGATAGTACACTTGAGGTGGCAGATAGAAGCATTGAGTGCGAAGGATGCCAATAGTGGCTTTTTTATAACAAAAAAATGACATAGTTGTGCTAATTTGAAAAAGGGTGACAAAAAATGTCACTCCTTTGGTTTATAAACTTGTGACATAATTTCTAATTAAATATATCAAATAAACCCCTATATTTAAGTATTTTAGAAAAATTATATAATATATTTGTGACAAAATATATTTATTTCTCAAAAATGTCACAAATATTGCTCTTCAAAAAAATTAAAAAACTACCGATTTAAGCAAGATGGCAGTTTTTGCAAATATAATACCATTTATACTACTTCATAATTTAGGAAAACCATGCTTACCACACTACTTAAACGAGACGGCACCACACAAGAGTTTCAATCATACAAAATTGAAGATGCAATTAAAAAAGCTTTCGATAGCGAAAATACAACATATGATAGGACAGTATTTTTAAATGTGATGGAGAGGTTGCGTTTTAAAAGAGTAGCAGCGGTTGAAGATATACAAGATATGATAGAGCAAGAGCTATATCGAGCTAGATATTTTGAAATTATGCGTTCATTTATGATATATCGTCACACTCACAAAATGCAAAGAGAGCATATTTATGGACTTAGTGATGATACAACTTTTGTAAATTCAACTCAAACAATTGAAGAGTATATCTCTGGAGAAGATTGGAGAATTAAAGCAAACTCAAATACAGGTTACTCAAACGCAGGACTTATTAATAATACTGCTGGAAAAATCATTGCAAACTACTGGTTAGATAAGATTTATTCTAAAGAGGAGGGAGCAGCTCATAGAAGTGGGGATTATCACATCCATGATTTAGATTGCTTAACTGCATATTGTGCTGGTTGGAGTTTAAGAAACCTTTTAAATGAAGGCTTTAATGGAGTTAGGGGCAGAGTTGAGAGTAAGCCTCCAAGACATTTTAGAGAAGCCCTAGGCCAAATGGCAAACTTTTTAGGAATCTTACAAAGCGAGTGGGCTGGAGCGCAAGCATTTAGCTCATTTGATACATATCTAGCTCCATATGTTTTTAGAGATAATTTAGACTATAAAGAGACAAAAAAAGCAGTTAGAAGTTTCATATACAATTTAAATGTTCCAGCAAGATGGGGGCAGAGTCCATTTACAAATGTAACCATAGATTGGACTGTTCCAGATGATTTGAAAGACCAAATCCCAACAGCGCTAGATGAGCATTTGCTTAAAAACATTAAAGATGATGCTCTTTTAGAGAAGGCAAAAGATAGGGGAGTTTCAAAGCTAATTGATTTAACATATAAACATTTCCAAAAAGAGATGAATATGATAAATAGAGCTTTTTATGAAGTTATGACTGAGGGCGATAAGACAGGACAGCCATTTACCTTCCCAATTCCTACGGTAAATATAACTGAAGAGTTTGACTGGTATGGTGAAAATAGTGATTTACTCTTTGAAAATAGTGCAAAGATAGGTTCAAGTTATTTTCAAAACTTCATTGGAAGTCAATATAAAAGAGATGAGAATGGAAATTTGGTTGAAAATCCAGATGCATACAAGCCAGGACATGTTAGAAGCATGTGTTGTAGGCTGCAACTAGATTTAAGAGAGCTTTTAAAAAGAGGTGGAGGTCTTTTTGGAAGTGCAGAAATGACTGGAAGTATCGGTGTTGTAACGCTGAATCTTGCAAGACTTGGGTATCTATATAAAGGCGATAAAGAGGCACTTTATGGAAGACTTGATGAACTGCTTGAAATGGCAAAATCAACATTAGAAAAGAAAAGAAAGTTCGTTCAAAAAATGTACGATAGAGGTTTGTATCCATATACAAAACGCTATTTACCACACTTTAATAACCATTTCTCAACCATTGGCATAAATGGAATGAATGAAATGATTAGGAACTTTACCTTTGATGAACATGATATCTCTTCAGAATTTGGCACAAATTTTAGTTTAGAGATGATTGAGTATTTAAGAAATAAAATAAGATCATTCCAAGAAGAGAGCGGAAATTTATATAACCTAGAAGCTACTCCAGCTGAGGGGACTACTTATAGATTTGCAAAAGAGGACAATAAGCGCTTCCCAGACATCATTCAAGCTGGAAGTGGAGATAATATTTACTATACAAATTCATCACAACTACCAGTTGATTATACTGATGATCCATTTGAAGCTTTAGATATGCAAGATGATTTACAATGCGCATATACAGGTGGAACAGTTTTACACCTATACATGAAAGAGAGAATTAGTTCATCTGAAGCGTGCAGAAGACTTATAAAAAATGTAATTAGCAATTATAGAATGCCATATATCACCGTAACTCCAGTATTTTCAGTATGTGAAAAACATGGATATATTAGTGGAGAACATGAATTTTGTCCAAAATGTGATGAAGAGCTTTTAGAAGAGTACAATAAAACACAGCAAAGGAGGGAAAATGAGCAAATCATTGCCTAAAGAACTAGAGTCAAAGAGAACTAGATGTATGGTTTACACTCGAGTAATGGGATATCATCGCCCAGTCGAGAGTTTTAACATTGGTAAAAAAGGCGAGCACAATCAACGAGTTAAATTTGTTGAACCTGCAAACTAAACCAATTAGTGAAATCACCCGCTTTACTACGCTAGATTTTCCAGATAGACTGTCTTGCATTGTGTGGTTTAGCGGGTGTCAAATGAGATGCCCCTACTGTTACAATCCCCAAATGGTTTTAGAAGATGGAAAAATTTCCCTAGAAGAGTTATTTAAGTTTTTAAATAGTCGTAAAGGTAAACTTGATGGAGTTGTATTAAGTGGCGGTGAATCCACACTTTTTCCACAAATTGAGCTTTTATGTAAAGAGATTAAAGATATGGGTTTTGAAGTTAAAATTGATACAAATGGACTAATGCCTCAAAGAGTTAAATCTTTAGTTAAAAAGGGTTTGGTTGATTTTATATCATTGGATTTTAAAGCTCCAAAAGAGAAATTTAATATCATTACAAAAACTAATGGATATGAAAAACTTCAAGAAACTCTAGCTTTTTTGATAGAAAACGAGTTTAAATTTGAAGTTCGCACAACTGTTCACCCAGATTTACTAAATGAAGATGATATAAATCAAATCATCTCTACTTTGCACTCTTTTGGCTATAAAGGTAGATATGCTTTACAAAAATATCTACATGTAATCCCTACTCTAGGAGAGACTAAAGAGCCAAAAAACCACTTTGATATAAAAAAATTAAACAATATTTTTGACATAGAGTTTAGAAATTTTTAAAGTGAAGTAAACATCTTTACACTTAAAATTAGTAAAAGTACTGCAAAAATTTTTCTTAATTTACTAACAGGTAGTTTGTGCGCCACACTAGCACCAAATGGCGCTGTAAAGTAGCTTACGATCGATATTAGAAAAACAGCTGGCAAATATACAAACCCTACTGTTAGTGGTTCATTTATAGGGTGTAGCATCCCATTTACCATATATCCTAAAGTTCCAGCAATAGAGAGTGGAAAACCAATCGCAGCAGAAGAGGCTATGGCTCTTTTCATATCTACATTTTGCCACATTAAAAAAGGTATGGTTAAAGAACCTCCTCCAATGGAGACTAAAGCTGAAATCGCTCCAACGCCAATCCCGCCACCAAAAAGAGCTGGTTTAGGCATCAAAGTGCGCCCTTGTTTTGGTTTTTTATCTGTTGCCATCTGATAGGCTGCATAAGCCATAAATATTGCAAAAAACAGCGCTAAATGCTTAGTTTGCATAATGCTTGCTAAAAAAGTACCCAAAAAAGTACCTATTATAGTTCCAGCTGCCATAAACTTTGCAACACTCCAAAGTACAGCACCTTTTTTATGATGAGCCCTCATGCTTGAAAAAGATGTAAAAACAATGGCAGCCATGGATGTTCCAAGGGCTAAATGAACTACATGTTCAGTTCCAACTCCTTTTGCAACAAAGATTGCAGTTAAAATTGGAACCATAATTCCACCCCCGCCAATGCCCAAAAGTCCTGCCATAAATCCAACAAATCCACCAAGAGCTAAAAATGAGAGAATCCACTCAATCTCCATAATAAAACCTTATATAAAATTTTTATATTGTATCGCAAAATTGTGTAAAGGTAATTGCTTTAAAAAAGAGAGTGTAAGAGAATATTTAGTACAATCTAATAAAAACTTTTAGGGAGTATTTTATGCAAAGAAAACGAATATATAACCCAAGTTCAGATGAAACCTTGAGTCAAAGGAGAGTTTTTGGGGGAAATCCACACGGAATACTAAATTTTACAAAGGCAAAATATACATGGGCTCTTAAATTGTGGGATTTAATGGAGGCAAATACATGGTTTCCAAAAGAAGTTGATACAACAAAAGATGTGATTGATTATAATAAAAACTTAACTGATGCAGAAAAAAGAATGTATGATTTAGTATGGTCTCAATTAATTAGCATGGATAGTTTCCAAACCAATAATCTTGCGGATAATATAAACCCATACATTACAGCTCCAGAGATAAACGCATGTTTAGTCAGGCAAGCTTATGAAGAGGCAAATCACTCCAAATCTTACGCAGTTATGGTTGAGGCAATTTGTGATAATACAGACTTAATTTATGAGATGGAGAAGCATGATGAGGTTTTAAGGCGCAAAAATGACTATATCTCTAGCGTTTATGAAGAGCTTGCAGGAGAGGTTACAGATGAGAAGCTCGTTCTTGCCATGTTTGCAAATCAAATCTTAGAAGGAGTTTATTTCTACTCTGGTTTTACAGCAATCTATGCACTAGCTAGAGCTGGAAAGATGCTAGGAAGTGCCCAAATGATTAGATTTATCCAAAGAGATGAGATAACTCATTTAATCCTTTTTCAAAACATAATCAATTCAGTTCAAAAAGAAAGACCAGATCTTTTTACACCCAAATTAAAAGAGAAAGTATATGAAATGTTTAAAAAGGCTGGAGAACTTGAGATTGAGTGGGGACAATACATAACCCAAAATCAAATCATGGGTTTTACAAATGAGATAATAAAAGAGTACATCCACTACCTAATAGACGATAGATTAAATGCAGTTGGATTTGAAAAACTTTACAATGCAAAACATCCAATTAAGTGGGTGGATGATTTTGCCAAATTTAATGATCAAAAAACAAACTTTTTTGAAGGAAATGTAACAAACTATAGCAAAGGAAGCCTATCTTTTGATGATTTTTAATCTTAGACTGAAAAATTATTGGTAAAATAGCGCTTATGTTAAAAGAAAACTTTCAAGAAAAAATCATCCTACAAAAGTGTCATAACCTTGCATCAGAAATTGCTGATTATGTCAATTTAACCCCAGCAATTTTTGATGCTTTTGCAAAAACACAAAGAGAACTCTTTGTTCCATCAGGCTTTAAACACCATGCTTATAAACTTGATGCACTACCTATGGCCTCTAGTCAGTGGATTAGCTCCCCTTTAACGGTAGCTAAAATGACTGAAGCGCTTGATGCTAAAGATTGCGATAGCGTACTAGAGATTGGGTGTGGAAGTGGCTATCAAGCTGCCATACTTAGCAGGCTTTTTAGAAGAGTTTTTACCATTGAGAGAGTTGAGCATCTTTTACAAGAGGCAAAAGAGCGCTTTAAGATGCTTAATTTAGTCAATATTCATGCTAGGTTCGATGATGGGCAAAGAGGATGGAGGGATTTTGCACCATATGATAGGATTTTGTTTTCCGCATCAACCCCAAAAGTTCCAGAAAATCTATTTGATCAATTAAAGCTTGGAGGAGTGCTTGTAGCTCCCATTGAAGTTGGCGAAAAACAGATAATAACTAAGTTTTATAAAAATGAAGATGGCATTACTAGCAAATCACTTGATAGCTGTTACTTTGTACCTGTTAAAGATGGAGTTAAGCGTTAAGCTTTATAAATATCGATTTAATAAGAAGTAAGAGTGCTCTTATGACTCCTAATACAAGATATCCTAAAAATGTATAGATAAATGGATGCCAAGGCATTACATGAGAGTGGAGTTGTTTGAAGTGTGCCATAGGGGAAGTTAACCACTTATCCATATGGATGCCAAGACTTAAAACTATAAAGATAATTGTAAAAATAGCAATCTCTTTCCAAACTCTTTTCATATAAATCCTTAAGTTTTTAGAATTTTAACTAAAAAGAGTAAGGGGTTGGTAAACAACCCCAAAAGTGCTACTTGTCAATATTGAAGTTATGATAAATATAGCTTGCCATATCCTCAGGATGATAGCTCATCCCTTTCTTTTGGATTTTAAGTAGATTATCCCTCATAAGCTCACTATGTCCGCCAGAAGATTGAAATCCATCACTATCTAAGTTAATAAGCTCCATTTCTAGCTCATGTAAAGTGTAGTCATTTAGTGCAGGGCCTTTCTTCTCAGGGTTACCCTCTGCCGCTATGCCGTGACACTTAGCGCACATATATTTATATATTTCAGAAATGCTATAAACTTTCCCTTCTTCAAAAGAGGGCTTAGCATTTTTATTAAATGAAGTATAAATATATCTTGCCATATCATCAGGATGATAACTCATCCCTTTTTCTTGAATCTTTTTTAAATTGTGTTCCATGATTTCATGTTCACTTCCTGAGGATTGTGATCCATCAGCACTTAGTGTAAATAGCTCATAAACAAGCTCGCTCTCACTATAATCATTTAGTGCAGGGCCTTTCTTTTCAGGGTTCCCCTCTGCATTGTTTCCATGACATAGGGCACAAGCTGCTTTGTATATTTCAGCCATACTATAGGTTTTTGCCATTAAAGTTGTTAAACCAAATCCTATAATCAAGGTTAAATAGATAGTTAATTTTCGCATACCTTCTCCTTTAGCTACTATGCGCGCCCTTTGAGCATGCCGTGGAAATACATTGGTTTTAACATATAAACTTTCAAAAACCACCACATCCATCTCTCTTTTGTTGGATCTAAAAGTGGAAAAGATGGAGTCATTTTAGCTGTATAGTCAAACTCAGCCATCATAACTGTACCAATTCCAGTTATGAGCGGACAGACAGTATATCCTTCATAGCTCTCTTTTGGCTCCTTACCTTCCATAACTGCAACTAGGTTATCTCCACAAACTGTGTACTGTTTTCTAACTGATCCCCCAGTTTTACCCATTGGGATACCAGCTACATCTCCTAGAGCAAATACATTTGGAAATCTTGCATGTTGTAAGGTATTTTTATCAACTTCCACCCATCCTCCAACTGCTGCAGAACCTCTTTGCCATGAGAGTAAAGATTTACCAACTACATCAGGAGCACTCATTGGTGGTGTTATGTGTAAAAAGTCATATGGAATTTCTATAACCTCAGATTGAGGAATCATGTCATACTCTTCCAAATCCTCATCCCATTCACCTTGTACTAAGTAGTGATGGTTAAATTTTGCAATTTTTGCACTAGAGTCAACTTCTATTAAATCATGTTTATAGTGCCACTTCATATCCCTAGCTTTGTATTGATTAACAATAGCTTCATGATACTCAGGTACTCCAAACATATTTCCCCCATTTGGGTAGAAAGTGAGTGTTGCATTCTCTCTAGCTTTTGCTTCAACTAATCTATCGTGAGTTAAATACATTATCTTTTTTGGAGCCCCACCGCACTTAATGGGAGTGCCAGGGTGAGTAAATACTCCATTTACTTTTTGGCCAGATTTTGCTTTAGCTACAAACTCTTGAAGAATTTGCCAAGTTTTCTTTGCCCCTTCTTTAAAGTAGATTGAGCCTATCCCATTAGTTCCAATCATCTCTTTAGTAACACCTTTAATGTCACTATAATTTAACTGCAACCCAACTGCTACAATTAAATAATCATAACTAATCACTCCATTTTTAGATGTGGCAACTTGGTTTTTTTCAGGATCAAACTCTACAACAATATCTTGAATCCATTTTGCCTCTTTTGGAAGATACTCTTTAGTCTCTCCAAGTATATCTTCAGGCTTATAAACCCCGCCAGCAATCAGCGTTTGACCTGGTTGGTATGAAACACTTTGAGGATCAGGCTCAATGACTGTTATGTCTGGATTTGATAGTTTTTTTACTAAATAGTTTGCCATGGTACATCCCGCAGCACCACCACCTACTATAACTATCTTTCCTTTTGCCTTACTACTGGCATGAGCTTTTGTAGCTGCATCAGATTTTGTAGGATTTAACATAAATGCAGCGCCACTAAGTCCAGCTAATTTCAAAGCATCACGACGCGAAATTCCATGTCGTTTTAACTCTGCTTCTAGAGCTTCACTAAAGCCCTCTATGCGATCTTGTTGCATAGCGTCTCCTTTTGTTTGTTTGCAGCAAAAAAAAGAATATCACATTTAGTTTTACTTATAGCTTAAAATTTGCTTTATGTGTAGTTGAGGCGTTACTAGGCCGCGATAAGAGTTCTTTACAACTGTAAAAATTATGTCAATTTTTTCTCCATTTTCAACTTCTTTGTCAAAGTTAAAATAGACAGATTCTAAAGTTTTAGTTTTGGTTTCTAAGATAAGTTTTAAGTGATTTTTTTCTCTTCCAATCACTCTATTTATTTTCACTATTGCAGACTTAATTAAAAATGATGGTTTAGGATTTTTTTGACCATATGGCTCATAATATTCCAAAAGTTCTAACAGTTCAAAATCTATAATTTCAGGATCAATTTCACCTAAGAGCTCACTATCTAAAAAATCTTCATCTACATTTAGATTGCATATAGAGTTTAGTCTATTTTTAAAAGCAGGTAAATCTTTAGAATCAAGTCTCATTCCAGCAGCTCCAGTATGCCCACCATAGCTTTTTAAAAAATCACTACTTTTTACTAAAAGATTTAAAATATCTATATCCCCAACCCCTCTAGCACTCCCTTTAGCGACTCCATCTTCAATGGAGAATACAAAAGATGGCTTATTGTACTTTCTAGCTAATCTTGAAGCAACAATCCCAATAACCCCCTCATGCCAATCCTCTCCCCAAACTACGATGGCTTTATCGCTCTCTTTTATCTCATTTTCACTCTTTTCAAAAAGTTTTTGCTCTTCCTCTTTTCTTAAAGTGTTAAAATGAACAATCTCTTCTAGTAGTTCTAAAGCTTCATTTTCTGTTTTAGACTTTAAAAATCTATATGAGAGCATGGCATCATCCATTCTTCCACTACTATTTAAAAGTGGGGCGATTAAAAAAGAGATATCATCGCTTTCAAAACTATCTTTTTTAAAAAACTCTTTAATGACTTTAAAGGCCGCTCTTTTAGAGTTATTTAAGTAGTTAATACCGCTTTTTACCATTGCTCTATTCATATCTAAAAGATCCATCATATCTGCCATTATGGCAATGGCTAAAAGATCTAAACTCTCAGCCATATTATATTCAGTATCAAACTCTTGCTTTAGTGCAGCGACAAGATACCAAGCGACTTGCGCTCCACAAATTTCACTAAATGGAAAGTCACAAGAGTCTTGTTTTGGATTTATAATTGCATACGCTTTCGGAAGAGTTTCTGGGGGAGTGTGATGATCTGTAATGATGAGACAGATACCATTTTCTTTGCAGTAAGATGCCGCGTCATGGGCACTTATGCCATTATCTACTGTGATAATAAGTGGAACATTTAAACCTTTTATAATCTCTTCATTAAGCCCATATCCATCTTTAAATCTATTTGGAATTTTAGATATATAAGGTATGTTTAAGTGATCGAAAAACTCACTTAAAATTAAAAGTGACACTATTCCATCTACATCATAATCACCCACGATCCCAATGGTAGCTCCACTATCTACAATCTTTTTTATCTTTTTTGTAGCTTTGTCTATATCTTTTAGACAGCTTGGATGAGGTATTGTAGATAGTTTTGTACAAATATCTGATTCAAATCTAGCGCTTAAAAGCTCATTAATCCTTTTTTTAGATAATTTTTCAACCATTTTTTAGTAAGTACGCTGAGTTAATAAATGAGTAAATTATTGGGTTTGGAGTTGTTAATCTTGAAGTGAACTCTGGATGGAACTGCACTCCCACAAACCACGGATGATCTTTTAGCTCAATTGCCTCAATGAGCTCTTCATATTTTCCACTTACCACCATTCCAGCATCTTCAAACTCTTTTTCATATGTTGGATTTATCTCAAATTTGTGTCTATGGCGCTCTTTGATTGAATTTTGATTGTGATATGCTTTATAAAGATGAGTACCTTTTTTAATACTGCAAGGGTATGCTCCAAGTCTTATAGTTCCACCAAGTGGATCTTTAAAAGTTTTAACATCTTTAAGGCTTAAATCTTTTAGTAGTGAGTCAATCGAATATACAACTTTGTTTTTACACTCTGGGTTAAATTCTGTAGAGTTTGGATCTTCTAGCTTTAGTACATTTTTAGCAAACTCTATCATGGCTAGCTGCATCCCTAAACATATGCCTAGATATGGAATCTTATTCTCTCTAGCGTATTTTATGGCTTCAATCTTACCCTTAACTCCTCTTTCTCCAAAGCCACCAGGCACTAAGATGCCATCAACATCTTCAAGCAAAGATAGATTACCCTCTTCAAGCTCCTCGCTATCTATCCACTTAATGTTTATCCTTGTGTCTAAATGAGCTCCTGTGTGGATTAAAGATTCTGTTAAAGACTTGTATGACTCTTTTAAGTTTAAATATTTGCCAACTATGGCTATGCTCATCTCTTTTCTTGGAGCTAAAACCTTTTTAACAAGCAAATCCCACTCATCCATGCAAGGGTTTAATTCACCTAAATCAAGAGCTTGTGAAATTGGAGTTAAGATATTCTCTTTTAAAAAATTTAAGGGTACTTGATAGATGGTTTTTGCATCAACAGATTCAATAACACTCTGCCTAGAAACTCCACAAGATGAGGAGAGTTTATTTTTTAAATCTTTTGGCAAAGGGTGCTCAGATCTACAAATGAGCATATCTGGAGTAATCCCAATCCTTCTTAACTCTTGGACTGAGTGCTGGGTTGGTTTTGTTTTTAACTCACCAGCAGCTTTTATGAATGGAACAAGGGTTAAGTGTATATTCATGGCATCTTTTTCTAAAGATTCGCTATAAAGCTCTCTTATGGCTTCTAAAAAAGGTAAACCCTCAATGTCTCCAACTGTTCCACCAATTTCTACTATGAGGATATCTTTACCCTCACCTGCCTCTTTTATTCTTCTTACAATTTCACCTACAATGTGAGGAATGACCTGTATGGTTTCCCCTAAATACTCCCCTCTTCTCTCTTTTTCAATGACAGTTGAGTAAACTTTTCCTGTTGTAAAGTTATTTTTTTGAGTCAAAGCTTCATCTAAAAATCTCTCATAATGTCCCAAATCAAGATCTGTTTCAGCCCCATCATCAGTTACAAAAACCTCACCATGCTCTAGTGGGCTCATAGTGCCTGGATCTACATTTATGTATGGATCAGCTTTTAAAATGCTAACCTTAAATCCAACATTTTTAAGCAAGGTTGCAATGCTAGCAGCCGCAATCCCTTTTCCTAAAGAGCTAAGCACTCCACCTGTAACAAAGATATATTTTGTGGGTTTTGATGACATGAAGGTCCTTATTTTTTGATCAAAATTATAACAAAATATATGTTATAAAGCCTTTATGTCTATGATACAATATAAAAAATTTTGGAGGTATTTATGAGATTTTTAACTCTATCTTTAATCTTTGCAACTTCGATTTTTGCAAAAGAACAACTTTTAGAAATATATACTGATAAATCATTTCTAACCCAAAAATACGAGGTTGGCAGCGGTGAATTTGAAGCAATTTTACCTGGATTTGTCACTTTAGAGATGCTTAATTTAAAAACTCCTTGCCAAATTGAAAGTAGTAATTTGGGCAAAGAAGAAGCACTAAGAGACTCTTTTTATGAAAGACTTCAAGAGGCTAAAAAGGAGTATGAGGAGGCTAAAGATTCTCTTGAAGTGCAAATGGCTAAAGAGAGGCTTTTAGAGCGCATTAGTTTAGATGGAAAATCCATAAAAGAGATTGAAAAAGAGACAGATGAATTTTCTGCTATTATGGAAAAAATAGTTAAAGAAAAAAGAGAGTTACAAAAAGAGCTTAAAGAGAAAGAAGAGGCTTTAAAAGAGATAAATGATGGAAAAGAGGTGAGTATTAAAAACTTAAAACTTACTCTATCATGTGATTTTCCAAGCATTTTGGAAATAAAATATCCACTTGAGGGTTTAAAAACAGATAGAAAATCAACCTTCATGGCTGACAAAGAGGAGGGGACTATAGAGATAGTTCAAAATATCTTTATAACTCAAAACCTTGGACAAGACCTAGAAAGAACCACACTATGGCTTTTTGATTTTCCATATACTCAAAGAGTTTCAGCTCCCATCTTTTACCCACACTACCTTGATGTTCCAGCACCTATTTTAGCTAGATCAGTAGCCATGGATAGTAGCGCTAATCTCATGCAAAAATCTGCGCCAACTGTAGAAGTAGGACAGAGTAAAAAGTTTTGGGAAGTTTCAAATCTATCAATCCCAAGCGGCAAAACAACTCAAATCAAAATAGACTCAAGCAGAGTTTTTGCTGATTTTGAGCTTTTCATAGATGGATATGCAGACTCTTTTACATACTTAAAATCAACCTTTAA
>LSQX01377896.1_pt1 | contig 19391 bp, 13 predicted proteins | sample 654561 | NCBI WGS metagenome assembly LSQX01 (sample SAMN04489861, study PRJNA283612) | anaerobic digester metagenome | isolation source: 4 biogas reactors fed with cattle manure at either 37C or 55C with and... | place: Denmark: Kongens Lyngby | collected 2014
GTTCCTTCTATATAATATTGCGGAAGCTCACCATTGTTTTCAACCCTCTTCTTGGTTAAGTAGTCCGCGTTATAGGTCTTCTGAAATTTCGTGTCGCCCTTGATTTTTTCATTGGTCAGAACTTTCCTGATATGGCTGGCGCACCATGCCTTACCTCCGTATGCCATGGGTATTTTTTCACTGGTCAGGTGGCGAGCAATTTGAAAAGTGCCATACCCATCAAGAAACTCTCTATATATCCTTCTAACCGTTTCGGCTTGCTCTGGATTGATGACCAGGTTGCCGTTTTCATCCTTATCATAGCCCAGAAATTTTCCGCAAGGTACGCTTTTTATATTACCGCGCTCATATTTGCGGTGTATTCCCCATTTCACATTCTCGGATTGTGTCAGGCTTTCATTCTGCGCTACAGCAGAAATTAGGGTGATAAGCATTTCCCCTTCACTTCTCATGGTATGGATGTTTTCCTTTTCGAAATACACATCCACCCCCAGGCTTTTTAAATCCCGAATATGGTTTAAGCAGTCCAGCGTATTTCTGCCAAAACGGGATAGGCTTTTGGTTATGATCATATCAACATGACCGTCTCTAGCATCCTGCATCAGCCGGTTAAATGCATCCCTTTTTTTAATATCAGTTCCGGAGATACCTTCATCAGCATAGATACCTGCAAAGGTATACTCAGAATGTTCTCTGATATATTTTTCATAATACTCAGTTTGTGCTTTTAAGCTTTCCATCTGTTGATCACTGCCTGATGAAACCCGGCAGTAAGCAGCCCAGGCGCTGCAGCTTTTTTTCACTCCTGGCACTGTCTGTAGTATTGGGAAGCGGGTATAAGACGGAAATTCTTATCGGACCTCTTTTTTCTACCTTGGCCACAAGACACCTCCTCCACAACCAATGGCTCAGTAATAGTCATATCTCTTGTTATCTCCTGCAGTTTTTTATCGGCTATGCGCATTCCCAGACAGATAGATTTACCTTTCTGCATATAGGTAGCACATATCCAGCTTATCCATCTACCCTGATGGAGTACACGAATGAGGGAAGCCTCGCAGTAAGGACAGCGCAACAGGCTGGTAAAGGGATATCTCTTGGGTTTTCTGCCTTCCCGGATGTTCTGGGCTTCCTCCCAATCCCTGCGGCTAATTATTGCGGGATGGGCGTTTTTCAGATAGTATTTGGCCTTTTGCCCTCGGTTGATTATTTCCCTGCCATCATCGGTTACAAAATATTTTTGCATCAGGCAGTCGCCTGTATATTTTTCGTTTGAAATAATGCTTAAGATTCTATGAGACCTCCATGGTTTATTGGTATAGTTTGGGACGTTTAGGTCATTTAGCTCCTTAGCAATTCTGCACCCGGAAGCCCCTTCAAGATACCGTTTATACATCAGCTCTACGATTTTGGCCTGTTCGTTGTTAATGCACAACCTGCCGTTATTATCCCGGTCATAACCAAGGAGACGATTTGTATCTACCATAACCTCTCCCCGTTTGAATTTATTCTGCATGGCCCATTGCACATTGGAACATACTGATCGGCGCTCCTCCTCAGCGATTGCTGCAAGTACAGTCAGCATAAGCTCTCCTTCAGCGTCAAGAGTATTGATATTTTGTTCTTCAAAAATAATGCCCACCCCAGCTTCCTTTAGTTCCCGCACATACTTAAGTAGCATCAGGGTATTCCTGGCAAAGCGGGAAATTGATTTGGTGAAAATAAGGTCTATCTCACCGGCACTGGCCTTTTTAAGCATTGCCCGGAAACCGGGGCGTTCTTCCTTGGCCCCAGATACTGCGGCATCTGAAAAGATGCCGCAGTATTCATAGGTTGGATTAGAGCCTAGAAGTCGTTCATAATATTCGGTCTGGTTTTGAAGTGAATTAAGCTGTCCCTCATGCTCGGTGGATACCCGGACATAGGCACAGACCCTGAGTCTGGTTGGAGGAATAAAAGGATTGTACTTGCGGGTTATTTCTGTTATCTTCTTGTCCATGGCTATATACTCCAGGATAGTTCGGTTCCATGTTTGAACTGGAAGATTACCTCATGGTTGGATTTGATCACCACAGCCTTCAAGGTTGCAGCCCAGAGACTCTCATCAAATTCAGTCAGCAGCGTTTCCTGCTTCTTCAATTCCGTTATAAATGCCTTCATTTGATTTCGCTTGGCCTTAAGCCTTGCAATCTCAGTGCTTAGCTCTTGATGCTGCTTCTGCAGTTCGTTATACCTTGCTGCATAAGTGCTGTACTGGCGATTGTACTCTTTCTGGTCTATGGATGATCTGGCATTTTGGGCGATAAGTATTTCTATTTCCATTTCAATTGTTTTGCATTCCTCATCTATTTTTCTGCCCTCTTGTTCCTGCTTTTTGAAGTCAGTAATCTGCAGAATGATATCATCGTAGCTATTTAGAATCTCATCCTTGTTTTCTATTATGCTGTTGAAGGCTTCTATAAAGGCATTCTTGATGATTTCCTCTTTAAAATGCGGGGTAGTGTTACAGCCGTCTCGCTTTGTCCGGAAATTGATGTCTTCAAGTGCCGCTTAACAGACGGAAAACGTGACCATGCAGGTGTTGCATAATCCAGGATGAGAGGTATTATCCGCACCCCTCAATCCCAGTTTTGTAGATTTAGCTCATTTCCCCATCAATGACAAGGCGGACCATGTGATCGTCCATCAGTCTGTGCTTGCCAGTGGCTCCATAGATGAGGCAATTCGTACATAGTTTGTTAATTAGCCTCGGAGCGCCTGCTGAAAATGTGAATATCTCATTAATGGCGGCCTCTGTAAATATGGGCTTAGAAACACCTGCAAATTCAAGTTGCCTTGTGATGAAGCTGCCGGTCTCGGCTCTGTCGTAGCTTGCAAGCCTACACCTAAGGTCTATCCTTTGCCGAATAGCCGTGAATGATTTTAATTCCAGTCGGTTCCAAAGTTCACTTTGCCCGACAAGAATCAATGCAAGCGGGCTCACTGCATCCATTTTGAAGTTAAGTGTTAATCCGCAAAATAGGATAGTATAAACCACCCCATTATTCTCAAATTAAATAATCTGCCAATGATTTAGATGCTAAAATAAAATGGTAATAATTATCGTATTAATTTAGTTATGGAGAGAAATTGTTGCAGCAGATTATGTTAATTGCAGAAAGCCCGTCCGAATATGTAAGTCTAGGCAAAGCGTTTCCTTTTCCTAAACCTGAGAGTTGTCCTCACCCAGATTGTTTAGTTCCGGTACCCCTTAAGAAACACGGCTTTTACGTGCGTTACCTGATAGATACCGATTTTCAGGGTGAAATTCTCATACGTCGTTACTATTGCCCATATTGCGGCAGGACAGTTTCTTATCTACCCAGCTTTTGCCTACCTTACTTTCAATACTCCCTGCTAATGATTTACCTGGTTCTTAGGGGGTATTTCCAGAATCAACTTAGTAAAACGCAGATACAGACTCGGGTCAGAGTCACTTACAGTGTACACTGGGAAGAACAGCATCTTTCATTATATATTCGCCGATTCCTTGAAAATCAGAATCGAATTAAGGTGGGGATAAGGCAGTTATTGCCTGAGATAATCCTCCCGGAAGAAGGGCTAGACAAGAATAAGGGGATCAAGAAGGTGCTCGCCATTATCAAATCCGGATTCAGTGATATCCAGACCTTCGCCCAAAGGTTTTTTGATTCTTGCAGACACTCATTCATGTCCCCTTGCAAAGTATTTTAGCATAAAGAAGAGGTGGTTCACTAAATTAAGTGAAATAAATTCTAGCAACAGACCATTTGGCTGTAAATATATAGCCCTGGGTGTTAACATCAATTTGTCGGCAGTATGGCTTTAAGCGCTTAAGGCCTCCTTAAAAATTGTATAAGGAGGTTACTTGGTTGTGTTAGAAAATGAAACCCGTGAACTAATTGCTCTAAAGAGGTTTTCCTTTATTGCTCCGGTATTAAATGGACAGGTAGATACGCAGCTTAAATACTTTGAGGACTTGTGCTCTAATCCGATTGAACTACCCCATTATGGGATAAAGACTTATTCTCCCAAGACCTTAGCGAAGTGGTTAAGTGATTACCGTCATGGTGGTTTAGATGCTTTAAAACCTGGATATCGCTCCGATCGGGGGCAGAGTCGCAAAATTAGTTCTGAGTTAATTGAAAAGATTGTGGATAAGAAGCGAGAGTTGCCCCGGGCTAATAACCGGATAATTTATGAGGAATTAGTAAAAGATGGGGTGATTCTGCCTAATCTACTATCCCAGTCTACCTATTACCGATTCTTAGCTAATAACCCAGATAAAATGAAACTTGCTGGAGACGACCAGGAAGCTCCCGAGTTAAAGAGGTTTTCTCATCAGTATATTAATGAATTGTGGCAGGCTGACTTGATGTATGGTGTGTACATCAAGGTTGGCAAGACTAAAAAGCAAACCTACTTAATCGCGTTCATTGACGATGCATCGCGTTATGTTACCTACAGCATGTTCTCATTTAGTCAAAATTTCTTATCTATGAGGCAGGTGCTTAAGGAAGCGGTGGTTAGGAGGGGAATCCCTACACTGCTTTACACAGACAATGGTAAAATCTATCGCTCTGACCAATTGGCTATTATCTGTGCCGGATTAGGTTGTTCTCTTATTCATGCCAAGCCTTTCACGCCAACCTCAAAAGGGAAAATAGAAAGGTATTTCAACACCGTTAGATCGCGCTTCTTGAGTCGTATTGACCCAACTAAGTTAAAAAGTTTGGAGGAGTTAAATACTCTTTACTGGCAGTGGTTGGAGGAAGATTATCATCGCAAAGTGCACACTAGTTTGGGGATGAGTCCCCTGGATTTCTTTATGTCTCAGGCTGATCGAGTTAAACTTATCGCCCGTCCGGATATGGTGGATGAGTATTTTATGCTCAAGGTTAATCGCAAGATTAAGCATGATGCTACTTTATCACTGGAAAATATCCTTTTTGAAGCTCCGAGCCATCTGGCTAACTCAAGATTACAAGTTAGATATGATCCAGAATGGTTATTGGATAAGCAACACCCGGTGTTATTATACAAGGATGACCAAAAGTTAGGTGAGGCCTACCAGGTAAACTTCCATGATAATGCACATGCTAAAAGGAAATCTGCGGGCAGACCTGCTCGCCAGTTAGACGATGATTGTACGGTTACTTCTGAAGCAGAACTGTTACCGCCTAATATGGCAGCATCCAACCCCTTCTCTTTTGCAACATTATTGGTGAGCGATAGCGAACACCGGTGGTACTCGCAGGGTCCAAGTATATCTGACCAACAGTCTATAGCAGAAATTGGGGGTGAAAACTAAATGTTTACCGGGTATTTTGGACTTAAGTTTAATCCCTTTACCAAGGAAATTCCTAAAGAACATTTGTTTTCCGGGCATGATTTGCGGGAATTTAATTCTCGCATGGATTATCTGCAAAAAGCTCGTGGTATCGGCTTGGTGGTGGGGGAGCCGGGTTGTGGCAAGTCTACTGCTTTACGAGGATATGCATACAATCTCAACCCGGCTCTGTTTAAATACTGTTATTTTTCGCTTGCTAATGTAACTGTTCTGGAATTTTACCAAGCCCTGGCATTAGAACTTGGTGTTGAACCTAAACATAAAAAGGTGGCTCTTTTCCATCAAATCCAGCAGGCTATTTCTGCGCTTTACTATGAGCAACGGATTACCCCTGTAATTATACTTGATGAAATCCATTTGGCTTCTAACAAACTGTTAGAGGATTTGCGGCTGATTTTTAATTTCAGCATGGATTCCCAGAATCCTTTTGTTCTAATCATGGCTGGGCAGCCGTTGATAAGGAACAAATTGTCTCTGAGCATAAATAGCCCTTTGCGACAACGTATAGTTGTTAAATATATTATGACCGGCCTTTCTAGAGATGAAGTGACAGATTACCTGTCTAGTCGTATTAGGGTGGCCGGCTCTAAAGAGGATGTTTTCACCCATCAGGCAGTAGATGCTATTTGTAAGCGGTGGAACAAACACCGTCGTGAAGAAGAACTTCCCTGCTGATAAACTTAGAGCAAGAAATCAGATGGGAGGTTATAAATGAAGTGGGATCCACAGATGAAAATTTGTTGCTCTGGGAGCAGCGTATAAAAGATCGAATTCAATCTGGAATGACGATCGAAGAATGGTGTAAAAAGAATGGAGTGAGCAAACACAAGTACAATTATTGGAACCAACGGGTGCGCGCAATGGGGAAAACAGGTGAAGAAGTTGCTTTTGCCGATGTTACCCCCATACTTTCTACAGTTGATACAAAAAAGCAGAACCCGGAATTAACCTCTGAGTTCCAGATCTTCTTCAAAAGCTTTCGGGTGAGCGTACCTGATAACTTCAATCCAAGCTCACTGACAGGGCTGATAAAGGTCCTGCAGGAATTATGATGCAGCATATCGCCGATGAAGCGGACCATATTTACCTGGCCCTTGGAGCTACGGATTTTCGCAAACAGCAGAATGGACTGGCTGCATTAGTTGCATTAAAGTTCAAACTCGATCCCCATGCAGGAACAAGCGTCTTCCTGTTTTGCAATAAACGCCGCAATGCATTACGGGCCTTGCGGTGGGATGGGAACGGTTTTATTCTGGTTACTAAATCACTTTCGGAAGAGATGAAATTCCAGTGGCCCAAGAATCAGGGTGAAATACGTGATATCAGCCGGCGTCAATTGGAATGGCTTCTGCAAGGACTGCAAATTGATCAGAAAAAAGCACATCCTGACTGCATTGAAACCACTGGGATGGTTTTCTAAAAACGCCTGTAAACCTAGTAAAATAGCCGCTTTTCTGGTATAATAGAAACAATAATTAACCAGGAATGAGGCACAACATGCAGCCGTTCGACCAAAAAGACCAGCGGATTAAACAGCTTGAAAATGAAAACCAAAAACTGCAAGAGCAGGTCAAACGACTGGAACATAATGTCGAAGCCCTGACACAGGCTATTCTGCATGCATCAAAGCAGCAGTTTGGTGCCTCCAGTGAAAAAACGCCGCCAACAGAATGGCAATCCTCTCTGTTTGGCGAAGAAGACGCCGATAACCTTCCTTTGCCTTATGCACGTGTTATTCATATCAAGGAGCACCAAAGACCGGTACGAAAAAAGGGCGATCGCGAGAAATTGACGCAAGGGTTAGCACGAGGGGCACAGTTCTTTACTGGCACTGAAAAAGAAAAGTTGTCTTTGCCAGCATACCCTTCAACCGGTAATTTAAGGATTGCCAGTCGATGGGTGTCAGAACCCACAAAAACTAATTCCTTTTCCGACACCTTCGCATCCACATACACTCCCGTGAAGATTTGACGAAAGTGATTTGGTGCGCAGGCAAATGCTGTGGATCCAAACCCCTTTTTTAGTTCCTTGCCTGGAACTTGCATTAATTCGGTAGTCTGTTTTATAGGCCAACCGATAAACTGATCAACACTAATAGCATTGAGGTTGGCTTTTGATTTACCATATCTTACGGTAAGTTTGTTGTTGTTTTCCTCCAAGGTAATTACCGAATCTGGCAGTTTTTTTACTAGATCATAAAAGTGATTGGTCTTCACCACTATACTGCCTTCTTCTTTAACCTCAATCTCGCCTGTTGATAGACGAACACCGAAACTAAAGCTGTGGGCCGTCATTTTCAGTTGTCCATTGATGGTTTCGATCAATATTCCGTCTGTCTGGGGGGTGACTCCGGCACCTCTTGCAACACTACTAACGATCTCCACCAGATCTTTTTTCTCCAACATGAATTTCATAACTATTCCCCTTTCTCCCTCCGTTAGTCGGAGGATTTTAGAAATTAATTTTGGATATAAAAAAGCGACCTGATTAAAGGTCGCTTTTATTGGCTTGAAATAGGTGTTATAATTCAATTAAGGTCATGGTCAAATCGACCATGACCACCCGTTTTTAGGTTAGTTAAATATCTGTCTTATCTCCGTCTAGGCGGAGTTTTCTTTTTTTTATTTTCACTTTCAATACCTTGCCAATCTGCAACGATACAGTTTCTATGTACGTAGACTTATCTCTAACGGATAGAATCAGCAATAACATGAATAATGAAAACCCAACAAAGCAGAGCAATCCAGACATCCTCTCACTCCCTTCCCGTGATAACACAGGAAGAAACCTACCCTATTCAGGGTGGTGGGGAAACGGGCAAACCCACAAGACTATGCAATCCTATTCAGTAATTGCGCCCGCGATAAAAACTCTTGGTTTCTACCGTGTGAAAGTAAAAATGCTCTTAGTTTAACTTGGACTAACTTTGAAAAACTCAATTATAGCGGGGTTTTTCATTGGGCTTCTAGCAAATACTTCTTTGTCTTTGGGTACTATTTGCCCTACTTTGTGGGCAATTTCATGGGCACCTTTTCTGCCCATAAGAACACTACCCTATAATAGATAATGATAGACTCAGTTGTTTTTATTATTCTCTATCAAATTATGTGGTACGTTTCTATACCGTTAAAGCCTTTTCCCTGCTTTTCCTTGCTGCCAGAATTACAACTAAAAGTATTATACCCCCAATCCCCACACCAGGGTTCATGATTGAATAGGTTGCCGCTATCACAGGTATAAGCATGATTCTTACCAATGCCTTTAATGGCTCACTGTGGGCTATATAGGCAGCAATGGGGGGCGAGTTATGATAATAGAAATTGACAAAGGCTGTACCTAATTTGCTAGTTAATAAGAATTGGTCACGGAAATGGCGAAGAACCACAACTGCTGGCTCAAACTTGGAGCCGAATGCAGCTGTTGCAATAAAGCACTCGTCTAGCTGCGTTACTGTAGCATTTGCTGGTGTACTTACTGTTTTCCCTGCAACTTGTGCTGTAACTGAAATGATGTCATTTAATGCCAATGCTAATCCAGTAACTGTCCAAGACCCTGTGATGGCATCCGCTGTCACAGTTGGTTGAACCGTTCCGTTTATGCTCAATACAATACTTGCCCCTGGTGTTGCTATTCCGCTTATGCTAGTATCTGTTGTGGTTGGTGTACCAGTAATTATAGGCGCTACGGTTTGTTCCATTGCAGCTTCAGTATAGGCAACAAATATAGTGAAGTGTTTGGTCCAGATTACCAGATCATTGTCGACTGTGATGAAGCCATCAGTATTGCTGCCGAGAGCGTCCGCAGAGTCCGTTGCCATCTGGAATGTTATTGGCGTAAAGATGCTGTTTCTTATCCAACCTGCTTTTTTGCCACCCAGGCCACTAAGTGCTATTCGCACAGGCTGGCTGAATGTCAGCGCGGTATCAGAGAACCCTAACTCAATTACTGCGCTTGCACTGGCAGTTATACCTTCTTTAGCAGGAATTGTTACGCTATTGTTCTCTTTTACTTGTGGCAAGTTGATAGTTCCCTTCCAGTTCGAGGATCCCGTTACCAGGTTTCCTGATGGTATAAGCATTTTTACGGTACCCAGCGAAGTCTCCGATTGCACATCAACCTGCGGCAATGTCACCTGTCCGTTTACTGGAGTAGTGGTAAGTGAAGCATTGTTTACGTCTGAGAGGATGAAAATCTGAAGCGGATTACTGGTCACGGCAACATCGGGTTGATTGGTGGTCACGGTAACAGATTGCACAACAGTAAAATTAATAGTGTAAGTTTTGGCTGTCAGTCCATCTTCCGCTGTTACCAAAACGGTTGCTGATCCTGGTAAGTTTGTTGCTGGTGTCACCAAAATATTTGCCTTGCCAGTATCATTAGCCACAGCAGTCACGGTCGGAACAACAGTCGTGCCTGTTGGCAGCATGATATTGTAATCAAGTGTGCTTGGCGCAAAATCTGCTATGGTTGTCCCATCAACCTTCAAATCACTTAAAGTTGCATCAGTATTCTTGGGTGCCGCTATTGTAAAGTTGATTGAATAAGTATTGCTGGCAAGACCATCCTCAGCCGTTATTCCTACCTCGGTGGTTCCTGGCAAAACAGTGGTGGGTGTTACAACTATTTTGGCGTTTGAATCATTCGCTGTAGCCGTTACTTCTGGAATTGCTGAAGTTCCATTCGGTAATTCAATGCTATAGCTTTTGTTTACCGATTCAAAACCACTCAGAGCAACACCATTTATATTAATTTGCTTTAAGGTAGCATCTGTGTTGGCTGCTTGCTTTATGACTTTCACAGTAAATGTTTTGGTGTCATGGGATGATCCCCTTGTAAGAGTAGTAGTCAGGGTGACGGTCACATCTCCGCTGCTATATTTTGGACGAGTTACTATACCATCGGCTGCAATAGCTACATTATCGGATACCCAGGTTATACTTACTCCATCTTGGTTTGTGGTTAGCATTAAATCCTGAGTTACAAATCCTGCCGAATCGCCATCCGCATAACCTATTTCCAACCCAGCCTTGATTGCATTTACTGCGTTCTGGTCTTCAATTAAACACACTTCGGTATCCAGTGCGTTTTGGATTGCTGCTTTATCAGTATACGGTCGACCGTTTAACATTGACCATAGTGCTGCACTCTTGTCATTTTCAGACAAAGAGTTGTATCCGTTTAATATTAATCCTAAACGTATATTTGTAATAGCAGTCTGCATTAGGGATACACTTGCCGCTGCATTCACCTGATCTACGGCTTCAGCAACAGTTTGCTCTAACTCGGTTATAGAAATGGAGTATGTCTGAATAGTAACCCCATCTTCAGCAGTTACCTCAACCTTTATATTATTGGTACCTTCGCTCAGATTTACGTATATAGGCGTGGTAATACTTACTGGAACTCCATTTACAGTTACTGAAGCATGATCATCATTTAATGTCAGATTTATTGATCGAGCAGTTACTCCGTAGTTTACATTTGCTGTGTAGCTGGTAGTTGTTGGTGAAAAGACAGGATTTAATGCGCCCTGACTAAGGCTTAATGTACTCAATGTTGCATCGGTGTTCTTCGCTATCGTAAACATTATCGTATAGTTTTTTATCGTTACTCCATCTTCGGCGGTTATTACAACATTCGTTGTTCCTGGTAATACTGTCGCAGGCGTTACTAAAACATTTGCCAGCATATCATTAGCAGTTGCTGTTGCTTCAGGTATGGCTGTTGTTCCATATGGCAACTCTATACTATATGATTCAATGGATGGGCTAAATCCGTTTAATAAAGTATTGTTGATTTTGATTTCTTTGGCAGTAGCATCGGTGTTTTTAGCTATCACCACATTCACAGTTGCTTTCAAATTGTCTGGGTTACTTACTCCTTCTGGCAGATTAATACTGCCTTTGAAGACATATGTTCCAGATATATTAGCATCATAGGCGGGAGTACCGCCATCCCATATTATTGATGCATCGATACTGTTCCCATTATTTAATTGCACAGCTACCGTCGACGGAAGTTGATCGGATAATAGTTGGGTTCCGAATTTAACATTAATATCGCTAATAGAAGGAATGTCCGTTACTTTTATGGCTTCCACCTTATTGCTGGCTGAACTATGTTTAGCTGTACCAACCAAGGTTCCAGTACTTGCTACAGGCATTACTTCAAAGTAAATGTATTTGTCCTGATCTGCTGTTCTCAGCTTATAGGTTTTTCCTTCAGCTCCCGTGATCACTTCTAACCCAGTACCATCTGCATTGCTGCTGCGATACCATTTAAAAGTGCTGGTTCCTTCAGGATCACTCTCCAAATCACTGTAGCTGTAACTGCCTGTCAGGTTATCTCCTACTCTGGCTATTCCTGTTATTGTTACATCTTTAGCTACTGGCGCTACATTATTTGCTACCACCACATTAACAGTAGCTTTTAGGTTCTCTGGATTGATTACTCCTTCCGGTATACTAATTGTACCCGTAAAGACATATATTCCTGGTTGGTTGCCGTCATAGGCTGGTGTGCCTCCATCCCAGCTTACAGCCACTGTTGGATTACTCCCATCACTCAAACTAATACTGATCATCCCTGGCAAGTTCACCGCAGATAGTTGTGTTCGGTTGGCAACATTTATATTATCCAGAGTTGTTACCTCTAGTACTTTCACAGCTTCTACTCTACTTGTGGCTGGACTAAGTACTGCTACGCCTTGAAGTGTCCCAGTGCTCGCTATGGGTGTTACCTCAAAGTAAATATATTTGTCCTGGTCTGCAGTGGTTAGGGTATATGTCTTTGACTCGGCTCCCGTGATCACTTCTAACCCTGTACCATCAGCATTACTGCTGCGATACCATTTGAAGGTACTGGTTCCTTCCAGATCGTTCTCAAGATCCAGATACTGATAATTACCTGTCAAGAACTGTCCAACTTGGGTAATACCTATTATTGAACCAATAATGGCTACCGGAGCTTCATTAGCAGCCACCTTTAAAACTAATTGATTAGAACTGTTCAATGTAAATTCTGCTATAGTATTAGTGCCTGCCGAATCACTATATACGATTACTTCAAGATCTGCTATGTCTGCGTATACTGCTGGCATAGAGTTCAATGCACTATCGATGCTAACTGGAACTGAATTTACAAGCGCATTACTGGATTTTTTGAATACGTTAAAATGGGTTGCATCATTTAACCCTTGAAGTGTTATTCTAAAAGCCGAAGAGAAGGTATTAATTGAAGTAATGTTATAGCTACCTGTCGCCGATTCAGCATGTGCTTCATTAATAAATACACTTCCGTTGTCGCCGCTAGCAAACATTAAACACAAAATCAATATTAAAGTCGGTATTAGTTTTGTGTACATATTTTTTTCTACTCCTTATTAAATTAAATGATATACCCTCATATCATTTTTTTAGCACCAGATTGGAACAGTTTTTCATCTACCTCTCTTAGAAGACAGCTATTCGGATTCACTTACGCTGGGGATAAAAATCGATAATTTCGTTTCAAATAAGTTTTAGTTTATTCCTTATCAGATTTTAACCACTAACCGCAAGTCCAATAAATCTTATGGATTTATTTAATCGTTACGGTTTTTGTAGTTTCAGCCCAATCAACTTTTGCCCCTAAACTTTCTGAAATAAAGCGTACAGGCACAAGCGTCCGGTTATTAATAATTTGCGCTGGAACATCGAGTATTTTGGTAGCACCATTTACAGTTGCTTCCGTGCTACCGATTTTTACTACAATTGTTGTAGCACCATTTGTGGCCGCAGCTGTCTGTGTAATTGGGTCCCAGCTAACCTGCGCACCCATCGCTTCAAAAATAGCCCTCATAGGAGCAATCGTCCTGCTGTTTATAATTAACGGTGGTTGATCAAAAACGACTGGGGTACCGTTAACTATTACTGTGATTGTATTTCCACTGAGAGTATTGTCGGTTTTCGGTATCGGAGCTGTTGCATCGTTGGCTATAATCAACTGTTTATTGCCATTTAGAGTTTTTGTCACAGAATTATCCTTATGGGTAGATGTATTACTAAAGCTACCTGTCGTCGAACTTGTGGTGCTATTTTGTGGTAGCGTTGATCCTTTAAAAACTAACTGATTTGGACCTGTTAATGTGAATTCTGCTATTGTGATGACCCCTGCTGGATCACTGTATACCCTTACCTCCAAATCTGCTATGTCTGCATATACTGCTGGCATTGAGTTAAGTGCACTACTTATGCTTATAGGTACTGAATTTATAACTGTATTATTTGATTTCTTAAATATATTAAAATATATCGCATCACTTATTCCTTGAACTGTTATTCTGAAAGACGAAGAAAATGTGTTATTTGACGTAATGCTATAGCTACCTGACGGTGATTCAGCCAACGCCTTATTAACAAATAAGCTGCAATCATCGCCACTTGCGAACAATAAGAATAATATAAAAATTATTGTGGATATTAGTTGTTTGTACATTTTACCAAGCTCCTTTTTCTGCATAAAAACAAGACCCATCTCCCTTTTGTACGAGAGATGGGTGCTAAGATTACTTCAAATCCAATATGCCAGCATCACTGGTGCCTTCAAGTTTGAGTTCCACAATCTTGTCTATACCTGCTGCATCACTATATATCCAAACCTCAAGATCGCTGATGATGCTGAAGACAGCAGGCATGGAATTTAATGAATTGCCTATTGCAGTCGGCGCAGAGTTTACCAGCGTATCATTGGATTTTTTATAAATATTAAAGTAGGCTGCTCCCGGTACATTGTTTGCGGTTATTGCAAAACCAGAAGAAAATTGATTAATCGGTGTTATCGTATATGTCCCTGGTCTTAAATCAACAATTTCCCCTCCAGCCTTATACCACTTGTTAAAGCCTTTTATTGCAGTTACCTGCGCATCTGTCAATGCATAAGCGGGATTTAAGAATTCCTGTTCTGTCAGTTCAAATGGTGCATACCATTTTCCGCCGAACTTGAAGTAGGCTATGTTTTTATTAATTCCGTCTTTAAGGAGCGAAGCTATGGCAATTGTTGCCTGTGGGTCGTTCATTGCATCGGAACTCATATCAAAAAAGTCATCACCCAGTTTCAAGGTGTTGTTGGGGATGGTGTTAATATCAAAAGATATCTGATTATTTGCTGCTGCTACGATTACGGTGCATGTAGCTGTTTTATTACCATCCACAGTAGTTATCGTAATGGTTGCTGTTCCAGCTCCTACAGGGGTTACTATTCCAGACGCACTTACAGTTGCTATTCCTAAGCGATTGGAAGTGAAGATGACATTTTTATTAGTAGCATTTTCCGGGACTATTGTTGCTACCAAAGTTGCGGGTGTTCCTCCTACTGTTAAGTTTAGAGCATTCTGGTCGAGTGTGACTCCAGTCACAGCTACTGACCCGGCTACTACTGTAACTTCGCAGATGTCCTCAAAGAATCGATCCACTGTGGTTACTGTAATGGTTGCTGTTCCAGCTCCTACAGGGGTTACTATTCCAGACGCACTTACAGTTGCTACTGAGGGGTGATCGGTAGTGAAGACAACATTTTTATTAGTAGCATTCTCTGGAATTATAGTGGCTACAAGAGTTGCGGGTGCTCCTCCAACAACAAAGCTCAAACTGTTTTGGTTGAGTGTTACTCCGGTCACTGCTACTGACCCGGCTACTACTTTTATCGCACAGGTATCAGTAAAACCACCATCAGCGGTTATTACTGTTATATTAGCTGTTCCCGAAGCTACAGCGGTCACGGTTCCGTTATTGACTATGGCAATACCAGGGGCATCCGTACTCCAGATAACATTGGTATTGTTTGCATTAGCAGGAGTAATGGAAGGTACCAGCACTAAATCGCTGTCTCCCACATTAAGGGTATAATCTGTATGGTTCAAAATGACGCCTGTGACCGCTACATTTGTTGTACCTACAGTAACGGTACAGGAAACCACGAAGCCTCCGTCATCGGTGGTAGCGGTTACAGCGGTAGTCCCTGCGGCCATAGGGGTTACTACACCGTTGGCATCAACTGTTGCCACGGCTGGATCTACACTCGACCAGGTCACGCTTTTATAATCCGCATCAGCCGGACTGATAACTGGGATTAAAGTCGCAGTTGCGCCGCCCGCTACCATATTCAGGCTGGTCTTGCTCAGGCTTACGCCACTTACCGGTATGGTTACGGTAACTGTACAAGTACCGGTGAAACCTCCTTCTACAGTAGTAACGGTTATAACAGCGGTTCCTTTGCCATAGGCAGTTACAACTCCATTGACTACATCAGCGCATCCAGGATGATCACTGCACCAGATCATGTTTTGATTGATGGCATCCACCGGGCTAATAGTAGCAGTTAAAGTTGCGGTTTGGCCTTTGCCCATAGTAAGAGTTATATTATTGAGGCTGACGCCGGTTACAGGTATCGCTGTCTTAATTGGGCCTATTCCTTCTATACTTAATGTTGGGAGTCCAATTAGTTCTGCACCTGTTGCAGCTACTGGAGTTACTTCAAAGAACACATATTTCCCAAAGTCCTCATCTGTTAAAACATATGTTAGGTCATTTGAACCAATTATTTCTGTCATCTCCATCATATTCCAAGGCTCACCACGGTACCATTTGAAAGTAGAGTTTCCCTCTAAATCTTTGTCGGGATCAACGTAATAATAACTTCCTGTTAATATTTGCCCAACTTCAGCCAAACCTGTAACATTTACATATGCGGCTATAGGTGACATTTTAAAAGCGGGGTTATTACTGTCACCCCAAGTAACGGTTGTATTATCAGACTTTAATGCTAATGTATGATCCATACTAGATGCCAATCCGACTACATTAGTCAGTCCCACCGGTACATTCTGTGCTCCAGTGCTCTGTGATAATCCATTGCCCCATGCTACAATTGTTCCATCTGCCTTTATCGCCAAGGAATAATCCCAGCTGGCTACTATACCTACTACATTGTCAAGTCCGGCTGGGACTGTAGCTTGCCCCCAATAATTATAACCCCAGGCAACCACGGTGCCGTCTGCTTTAAGTGCTAGTGCATGTCCTTCACCTGCGTCAATATCGATAATATTTGAAAGGTTTGCGGGGATGTTTGTCTGACCAAAACCATTATCTCCCAATGCTACCACTGTGCCATCCGATTTTAGCGCAAGACAAAAATAGCTTCCCAATACTGCCTTTTTAACATCAGTAAGAAGCGATATCCCGTTCCCAAAAATTCTGTCCAATTCTGGACCCCAACCAACAACTGAACCATCAGTTTTTACGGCTACAGAACGGTAACTAAATGCATCTATATCAATAATGTTTGTTAGACCCGCAGGGGCTTTTTCCGCAGGGTCAATCCCTCCCCATGAAACAATAGTTCCATCCGATTTTAGAGCAAGCGAGTGGTAACTGCCTGCAGCTACCTTTACAACGTCAGTTAGATCTTCTGGCACAACAACCTGACCAAACCTACCGTCTCCCCAAGCCATTACAGTACCATCTGGATTCATAAGCAAAGAATGATCATGACCTGTTGCTACTTTATTATTTGCTATAGGATAGAAACTAACAGTATAAGTTTTTGAAGTTACGCCATCTTCAGCTGTTATTAATATCGTAGTAGTTCCCGGTAGGGCAATTGCTTGTGTTATCGCTATATTTGCATTGGTTTCAGTAGCGATTGCTGTTACATTAGGGATGCTTGTTGTTCCATAAGGCAATACCACGGTGTAGCTCTCTGTGGCCGGACTAAAGCTTGTTAAGTTACTTCCATTGTATTGAATTGCGCTTAAAGTCGCATCAGTGCCATTAACTATTTGCACATTATAAGTGACAGTATTTCCACCCTTGGTAATAGCTATAATTTGATTTGTCGTTGCTACTGAACTATTGAACCCTGTTATATTTTCATTTGTTATTGTCTCTACTTTCTGGGTTCCATCGCTGTAGTAGCCTGTTACTTCTAATCCGTCGATATCAAGTGCATCACCAACGGTATAGATCAGCTTGGTAGCAGGAGTTGTTATGGCTATACTTTGCAAGTACGTTGTACCTATAACTATGAACGTCCTATTATATTTTGTAGCATAGTCTTTGGCAGTAGATGTTTCATATCCAATGATCTTTGTGGTTTCAGGAATTGTAAACGCATCGTCATATATGGTAGTTGTTTCAGATTTAAATGTAATACTGGTCATATTTAAGCATGCTGCGAACAAAGAATAGTCTATACTAGTTACTCCTTGCGGTATAGTAATGCTGGTTAATTCTATACACAACATAAAAGCTTCAAAACCTATATTTGTCACGCTATCGGGAATGTTAATATTAGTCAAGTAGTAGCAATCACTAAAAGCAGCGTTGCCTATACTAGTAACACCTTCAGAAATATGAACGCTAGTTAAGGTTTGACAACAAGCAAAAGCTGAGTCTCCAATAATTACTGGATAGCCACCCAATGTACTTGGTATAGTAATATCTCCACCAGATCCAGTATATCCTGTAATCTCTGCTTTACCAGATTCTGTTATTGTATAAGTATAGTCCTCTGCCAAGATCTGTATTTTGTAAGTTGTTGTTTTATCCCCTACTTTGATGGTCAGGATTTGATCAGTTGCTGGGGCAGTACTGTCAAATCCGCTAATGTTGGAAGTAGTTATTGTCTCAACCTTAGTACTACCATTACTATAAATCCCTGTTATTACCAAGCCAGTTATATCCAAAATTTCACCTACAGCATAGCTCAACTTGTTTGCAGGAGTAGTTATATCTATACTTTGCAGGTTAATCTTTTCAAATGTTCTGTTATATTTTACTGCGTAATCTTTTGCAGTAGATGGATCATACCCTATAATCTTTGTTGCGACTGGAATTGTGTCTTGATCATCAGATATTGTTGTTGTTGCTGAGCCAAATTCAATCCTCATCAAGCCTGTGCACGCGTTGAAAGCCTCACTTTCTATACTCGTAACGCTGTCTGGGATGGTGATGCTTGTCAAGTCTGTGCACCCGTTGAACGCGCAATAGCCTATACTAGTAACGCTGTTGGGGATGTTAATGCTTGTCAAGCTTGAACACAAGGAGAAAGCCCAATCGCCTATACTAGTAACGCTGTCTGGGATGGTGATGCTTGTCAGACCCCAGCAATTGTTGAAAATTTCCTCCATGCCAATGCTCTTCACACTGTTGGGTATGAAGATACTTGTCAAGCCGTAGCAACCTGAGAAAGCTCCATTACCGATGAATGTGACGCTGTTGGGTATGGTGATGCTTGTCAAGCTTGAGCAATAGTGGAAGGCATACTCTTTTATACTGGTCACGCTATTAGGTATGGTGATGTCTGTCAAGTTTCTGCAATCACCAAAAGCATAAGAACCTATACTGGTAACACTGTCGGGAATGGTAACACTTGTCAAATATCGGCAATCGTGAAAAGCATAATCCCCTATACTCTTAACACTGTCAGATATGGTGATGCTTGTTAAGTGTGGTAAATCATGCGAGTATATAGGGGTATAAAACAGATAGGCTGGAATGCTTTCAACAGAATCGCCAAATATTACAGCAATCCCGCTTTCACCGGTTCCAGATGTGGAAAATACATCGGAAGCACTTGTCAAACCGTTAACTGAGCGAGCATTGTAGTATATTCTCGTCAAGCTTGTGCATTGGGCGAAAGCCATTGAGGCTATACTGGTAACGCTGTTGGGTATTGTAATGGTTGTCAAGTTTGTACAATTGAAGAAGGCTTTTTCTCCTATACTCGTAACACCGTTGGGTATAGTGATGCTTGTCAGACTTGTGCAAGAAGAGAAAGCAGAATCGCCTATACTGGTTACAGCATATCCGCCTAGTGTACTTGGAATGATCACAATACCCCCGGCACCATTATACCTAGTAATTGTTGCTTTCCCTTCTGTTACATCGTAAGTATAATCCCCATCCTGGGCTGCCAACACTTTGCTATTACCACACAATAAAATTGTCATAATCATAATAGGATTCCACTGCAAAAACAGGTTGTT
>LSQX01119690.1_pt1 | contig 19388 bp, 14 predicted proteins | sample 654561 | NCBI WGS metagenome assembly LSQX01 (sample SAMN04489861, study PRJNA283612) | anaerobic digester metagenome | isolation source: 4 biogas reactors fed with cattle manure at either 37C or 55C with and... | place: Denmark: Kongens Lyngby | collected 2014
CCTGGGCCAGGGCCATGCCGTAGCCCGGGACGATGATGACCTGACTGGCCTTGCCAAGCCGATCGGCCGCTTCCCCGAACGGGTCCGTCTGTACCGGCGGCGCAACCGGCTCAGGCGCCGGCGGACCGGCCGGAACGAGCGCCGCCCGGCTGGTCTGTCCGACCAGGATCGCGGTCAGCGAGCGGTTCATCGCCCGGCACATGATCTGGGTCAGGATCAGGCCGGACGCGCCGACAACGGATCCGACAAACACGAGCAGGATATTGTCCACGGCCATGCCGGCCAGGGCCCCGGCCAGACCGGACAGGGCATTGAGCAGGGAGATCGTGATCGGCATGTCGGCGCCGCCGACCCGGACGGCGAGCGCCAGGCCCAGCAGGCTGCCCAGGATAACCAGCAGCAGCACCGCGGCGGCCGGCAGCAGGCCCGTGAGCAGCCCGGCCACCGCGGCAGCCGCCAACAACAGCAAGCTGAGCACGGTCAGGCGGTGTCCCGGCCAGACAAACGGCTTTTGCCCCAGTAGTCGCTGCAGCTTGCCGGCCGCCACCAGGCTGCCGGCCAACGTCACGGAGCCGACCAGGAGCGCCAGCGATACGGCAAAACGGGCAAAAAGGCCGGTAACCGCCGCCTGGGGCCATGCCCCCAGGGCGATCAGGGCCGACGAAGCCCCGCCCAGCCCGTTGAGCAAGGCGACGAATTGCGGCATGGCCATGATCCTGATCCGGACCGCGGCCACGAGGCCCGCGGCCAAACCGATCGCCAGGGCGATCAGCACATCGCCGGCGCGGAACAGCCCGCCTTGCCAGAGCGTCAGCAAAATGGCCAGCAAGGCGCTGATGGCACAGAGCCGGTTGCCGAGCAGGGCCGTCTTGACGCGGCTCATCAGGTGGATGCCAAGCAGGATCAGGACACAGAGTACGGCCAGGGCCGGCACAACAAGCGCATCAGGCATGCGGATCACCTGCCCTGTCTCTCTTTTTAAAGAGCCGCAGCATGCGTTCGGTGACCCCAAAGCCACCGACGACATTGACCATGCCAAGGACGATGGCCGCCAGGCCCAGCCAGCGGTTGCCAGAAGCGGCGGCAACACCGGCCAGGCTGAGGGCGCCCAGGACAGCGAGTCCGGACAGGGCGTTCGTGCCTGACATCAGGGGCGTGTGCAGCAAGGCGGGAACCTGTCGGATCAGCAAATAGCCTGCGGCCGTCGAAAGCAAAAACAGGGCAAGCGCGAAAAGCGGGTTCATCTGGCCTGTCCCTCCCGGGCGGCCATGACATCCAGTGTGGCCGCGTGAACGATCCGGCCATCGCAGGTGGTCAGCGCCGAGGCGATGATGTCATCCTGGCGGTCGATCCGGAGCGTCTTGTTTTCGGTCATGTAATGCAGGAGGCTGGCGACATTTTTGGCGAAGAGCCAGGTGGCGCTGGATGGCAGCAGGCCGGGGATGTTCTTGATCCCGATGATCGTCACGTCATGGTCCACGACGGTCTCGCCCGGAACGGTCAGCGCGCAGTTGCCGCCCTGGTCGATCGAGATGTCGATCACGACAGAACCGGGCTGCATCCGGGTGACCATGTCCCCGGTCAGCAGCAGCGGCGCCTGACTGCCGGGCACCAGGGCAGAACAGAAGACGATATCCATTCCGGCCACGATGTCCGCCAGGACGGCCCGTTCTTTTTCCAGCCATGCGGCAGGCAGGTGCTGCGCGTAGCCGCCATGGCCCAAAGCCAGTTCCGGCGGAATGTTCAGCGCGACGATGCGCGCGCCCAGGCTCTTGCCCTGCTCCGCGGCGTCCGGCCGGATGTCCGCCGCGTGGACGACAGCCCCGAGCCGCTTGGCCGTGGCGATCGCCTGCAAGCCGGCCACGCCGCTCCCGATAACCAGCACCTGGGCAGGGCGGATCATGCCCGCCGCGCCGAAGATCTGCGGCATGAAGCGGCTGAGCTGGTCGGCCGCCATCAGCATACCCTTGTAGCCGGCGCAGGTGCTCATCGAGGTCAGGGCGTCCATCTGCTGGGCCCGGGAGATGCGGGGAATCCCGTCCAGGGTCAGGCTGGTCACGCCGCGGGCGGCCAGCCGGCGCACCAGGTCATGGTTGGCGGGCGATGCCGGGTGCAGGAAGGCGATCAGGACCTGGCCCTCGTGCAGCAGGTCCGCCTCGTGGTCACCGTGCTCCGGCCGGCTCTGGGGCTCTTTGACCTTGAGCACGATGTCGCTTTGGCGGTAAAGGCTTTCCGCGCTGTCCGCCAGGCGGGCGCCGGCAGATGCGTATTGCTCGTCGCTGAAAAACGCGCCGCGCCCGGCACCACGTTCGACCAGCACCTCGTAGCCGTCGGCACGAAACAAACCGACCGTTTCCGGCGTCGCCGCCACGCGGTGCTCGCCGCGCATGATTTCTTTGGGAATACCAATCACCATTTGAGTCACCTTCTCTTCTTTTTTTGTTGCCCTGGCGTCAGGGCTGGTCGGGAAACGCTGTCACATCCTGCTTCAAGGTCGAAAAAACCACCAGTGTTTTGGTCAGGGAGACCCCCGTGATATTCTTGATCGTGTTGAGTGTCGCTTCCAGCGCGTCTGTCGAATGGGTGACGACCTTGAGCAGAAAATCGAAATCGCCGGTGATGTAATGGCACTCGGCAATCCGCTTGTCCTTTTGGACGCACGCGATGAAGTTGGCGTTGTGCCGGGGGTGTTCCAGGCTGACCGAAATGAAGGCAGCCAGATCCTTGCCGATCTTCTTGTTGTCCAGGAGCACGGTATACTGGCGGATGATGCCGCTGCTTTCCAGCTTGCGGATGCGCTCCAGCACGGCTGAAACCGACAAGTTGACGCGTTCGCTGATCAGCGAGGCGGGCAGGCGGGCGTTTTTACGCAAACAGTCGAGTATCTTGATGTCCGTCAGGTCCATATCCGGTCACTTCCCCATTTGGTCTTGCTTGTCTTCATCCTAGCACAGGGGCGTTGATTATCAAGCCGTTATAATAAAAGACAAGAAAGTTTATTGTCTTTGTTTTGAATATATGTAAATTTTACGGTTTCGCCGCCAAACGCTCCATAGAAAAAGCCTGCCGGTTTACCGGCAGGCCTCAGATCAGGCGATGGGACAGCTTTGCCGCGTCAGGTCAGCGCGCGCAGATAGCGGATGCTCATGGCGGCGGCTTCGAGCGCCGGGCGTCCGACCGAATTGTCCTGCTCGACAACGACCCACTTCGCACCGTTGCTTTGAGCCGCTTCAAGCAGCGCCGGGATGTCCTGCAGGCCATGGCCGACCGGCCGGAACTCAAAACTGCTCTTGCGGGCGGCCCGCTTCTCATCGATGCCGATCAGCTCATAGAGCGGGTCGCCGGTTTTCGGCCCTTCCATGTAGAAATCCTTGAAGTGGACCACCGGGCAGCGACCGGCATATTTTTTGATGTAATCGACCGGATTCTCGCCGGCCACATTGACCCAGCAGGTATCCAGCTCGGTCTGCAGCAGGTTGGCCGGCACCGTCGCGTAGAGGTAGTCGAGGCCATACGACCCGTCCGGCATCCGCACGAACTCGAAATCGTGGTTGTGGTAGAGCAAGGTCATCTGGCGCTCTTTGCAGGCCTGGCCGATCGCCGGGATTGCCTTGAGTACGGCGGCAAAGCCCTCTGTGCCGGGGCGTCTGTTTTCCTCGAGATAGGGGATCGCGACGTATTTGCAGCCGATGGTGACATACAGGTCCAGCGTACCATCGAGATCTGACAGCAAATCCGCCAGGGGGACATGCGCAGACATGCAAGCCAGGCCGATCTGATCCAGGATACCGCGGACTTCGGCAGCCGGCAGGCCATAGAGCCCTGCCAGTTCAACACCCTGGTAGCCCATGTCCTTGATTTTCTGCATGGTACCGGCAAAATCCTTCTGGGCGTCCTCGCGAACAGAATACACTTGCAGCGCAACAGGTAAATGCAACACAGATCTTCACTCCCTTAGCTTTTGTCATCTCGCCGGCGGCCTGTCAGACAGGGCCGACAGGTTGAGTATACCACGAATCGGGAGGACGAGTCAGCCTCAGCGGGGCCGGACGACCGTCGTTTCGATGTTCAGGACCTGGCCGAGCAGGGCAAAGGTCTCCGCATGATGGCCGATACCCAGGGCAAAGTGGTGGGTCGGGCCAGCCATGACCCAGTCCTTGATGAAGGCCCGGACATCGGAGCCGAAATGGCCGCGCGTGTTGGTGTTGCCGGTCGGCGGAATCGGGCCGCGCAGGGACTGGCCTTCGCCGACGATGAATTTGAGCTGTCCGTCGGCTTTCTGGCTGATGCCCAGCATCGTGATCGGCCCTTCCTTGATCTGGAACTCCACCGAAGCGCCGCTGCCCGGTTTGCCGTGGTACTTGAGCAGGCTGCGCAGCACCGGCTTGCCCTCGGCGATCGCAATGTGGTGCGGCCCGTCGTGGCCGACCAGGATGAAATTCTCCCGGAAGTCGAAGGGATGGAATTCGGCAAAAGAACCGCCGATCCCGAGCCGGTCCATCATCAGCATGGCGACCAGCGTCTTGATGTCGTATTCCCCGCACATCGGCACCCCGCGCGCGATCAGGAGCGAATTGCCGACCACGAGCGAACCGGCCACCTCGCGCTGGACGGAGCCTGGCAATCCCTCGTAGTAATAGGCCAGCCCGGTCAGGTCATACGCTTCGACCAGCTTGTCGAGCGCGACGGCGGACTTGGCGGCCTGGGTCAGGTCACTTGCGGTCAGCTTCGTCGCGATCGGGTCGCTGCCCGGATCCGGCGTATCGAACAAGTCCAGGATGACGCTTTCCTTGCGGCGGATTTCCTCGGCGGTGACCGCCTGGTAGCAGCGGACCAGGTCGTCGATCTCGATCAGGGGCACGTGGGCGTCGAAAGCGGCCGTGATCGCGGCGGGGTCGGCGTGCATGTCGTACATCGCTTCCAGGACATGGCCAATCAGGCCCAGCCTTGCGCCCTTGAGGTCATGCAGGATCCTGGCGATACCGCACCAGCGTCGGATGCCGGCCTGTGCGGCCGGATCGTCGTGCAGCGTCCCGATCACCACGTCCTCGATACGCCGGCCGATGCGCTGGGCCGCGCTGATGAATTCCGGCACGGCGCAGATGCTGTCGTTCTCCAGCTGCATAAAGGTCGACGCCCGGCTGTAGTCCATGCCCGGCAGCACCTGCAGGGCCAGGAGGACAACCGGCAGGTTGATGTTGCGGATGATCGGGATAAACGTCGACGAGGTCGCGTAGGTGACCATGTTGCACATCACCAGGTCGAGCCGGTCTCCCCGCATGCGTTCCAGCACCGCGTAGGCCTTCTGGTTGCTGTCCACCATGCCGTAGTCCACGACCGTAACCTGGCCGTCCTCCACCAGCCGGCACGCCTGGCTGTGGTAGCGCAGCAGGTTGTCCAGCAGCCCGGGAAACTGCGCCCAGTAGGTGTCGTGTCCGACCGCAAAAAATCCGATGCGGGCTGTGCCCGTTTCTTTTCTCATTTTCCTTGCCTCCTCGTGAGCAGTCTTAACCTGATTATAGCTGGACAAGCGGCTGACCGTTCGGCTAGAATGAACCTGGACAAGCACAGAATGAACTTCAAGCCAATCGAAAACCAGGGATAGAATCGCCCGGAAAGCCCTGATCAAGATGAAAGAGCAGCAACCAGCAGCGATGATGCAAGACAAAATGAACGTCGCGGACATCCGTCCGTTTGTCCGCTATGTCCATGCGTTCACCCTTTCGGATGCGGTCCGGTTCGTCAATGTGTGCGCCTATGACCACCGTCTGGTCTACGTGGCGGCGGGCTGCGGCCAGATGACGATCGGCAGCCAAACCTGGCCGCTATCGCCCGGAACCTTGCTGCTCTGGCCGCCTGGCCTGACCTACAGCTATCTGCCGGAAACCAGGCAGACCCTGCACTTGTACGGTGTCAATTTCGATTACACGGACCGGTTCCGTCACCTGAAGCGGCCGATCGCTCCCGATCCGGCGGCCGTGTTCCAGGCAGATCGCCTGATCGGTCCGGTTTGTTTCACGGATCTAGGTGCGCTGAACCAGCCCCTGGTGCTGGAGCGGATGCAGGCCGCCGAAAGCAGCCTGATCGCCATGAACCGGGAATGGACCGAACAGCGCTTGTATTTTGCGGAAAAGACACACGCGTTGCTGCGGCTGCTGCTCATCGACCTGGCGCGCCGGCTGTCCGGCGCGCCGCAGCCCGACGACCGCCTGGTCCAGCGGACCGACGCGATCCTGGCCTATGTCCGCCAGCATTGCCGGCAGCCTCTGAGCAACGGCGACATCGGCCGGGCTTTCAATTTTCACCCGGCCTACATTAGCCGCCTGGTCCGTCGCCAGACCGGCCTTTCCCTGCACCAGTACCTGATCCGCTGCCGGATCAACATCGCGCTGAACCTGCTGCAGTCGCCGGGCGTACGTTTGGGTGTCGTCGCCGCCCAGGCCGGCTTTTCCGATCTGAATTATTTTTCACGCTGTTTCCGGCAGGTGGTCGGCGTCAGCCCGAACCACTACCGCAGCCAGCACACCAAGCCAGGTCAGGCCTCGTCCCCGGCGGCGAAAAGCGGGAAGCAGGTGAACGGTTCGCCGGGCTCGATCTCAAAGTAAGGCACGACTTCGCCTGCCGGCATGTCTGGCAGCTGGTAGTGCAGTTTTTTGCCGGTCGGCATCAGGCGATGCGTCACATCCTCCGGCTTGCCCGTCAGGCTCAGGTGCTTGTCGTCATCCAGCGGCCCGCGGAACGCCATCAGGAGCGGTCCGACTTCGAAGGCATATCGCGTGAAGCCGTCCACCTGCTCGGCGCCGGTATACCGCGTCAGTTTCCAGGCAAACGGCAGTTCAAAGCTGACCTCGTCGCCGCTTTGCCAGGTCCGCTCCAAGGTGAGGTACGTGCCCGGCTGGCCGCTGGCGGCCGCCTGGCCGTTGACCTGCACGGTGACATCGGCGCCGACCCAGCGCGGGATCCGGATCTTGAGGGCGAAAGGCTGCGGTTCGCAGCCAAAGGACAGCCGCACGTCCTGCCGGTAGGGCATATCGGTTTCCATGCGGACCTGGACCTGACCGGCGTCGCGTTCCCAGCTGAGTTCGGCCGCGGCGAACAGGTCGACATACAGCGCGTCCGGGCTGAGCGAGAAGATGTATTCCGGCAGAGCCCCGAACAGCTTGGTGCCGACACCGCAGCAGCAGTGGACGAGGCTCTTATGGTTTTTCTTTTCCTGGTCCAGGTGGGCGAAATAGAAAATGTTTTTCTCGCCGTTTTGGTTGGCGATGCCGATGTTGTAGATCGAGGCCTCGATCTCGGCGACATAGGCTTCGGTTTCTGGCTCAAGCCGGTGGAAGCGCTGGTTGAGCAGCAGCCAGAACGAGGTGCAGCACAGCTCGTTGTAGTGGCGCTCGTTGGACAGCCAGTAGCACTGCGGATAGGAAACTTCCGCCTCGCACATGGCGATCCCGCTGCCGGGGTACTGCCAGTCCTGCCGGTACAGGTCGTAGAAGTTCTGGACGGCCCGCAGGTAGTAATGCTTGCCGGTCGCCCGGTACAGGTCGAGGTAGCCTTCCATCGCCTCGATCTCGGTTCCGTGGGGATGCGGCTCCTTGCCGGGCTGGTTGCGCTTGTGCACCGCATCGCGCTCCTTGTGGATGAACTGGGCCAGCCGCCAGTCTTCCTCGTAGGCACTGATCGTCGTCTCGATGTCCTCCCACGTGCCGATCGGGGTGTTGTACAGGTAGGTGCTGGCCACGACGCCCTGGAAGGCCAGGACCAGGTAGCGGATGATCGGCAGGTCGTCGCAGTGGTTGAACCAGTCCTGCCAGCGGCGCAGCAGCGCAAAAGCCTCCGGGTGGCCGGCCAGCGCGGCGGCGGTCAGGCCGTAAGTCAGCCAGATGCGCACGTAATGCGGGTACTCGCGCGTGCCGAATTCCGATTGGGGCACGGCCATCAGGTAACCGTCCGCTTCGGCGCATTCCCCGATCTCGGCGACGATCTGGTCGAGCCGGCTGCGCAGCGCCTCATCCTCTTGCCAGCGCAGGGCATGGCCGGCGCCCATCAGGAAAAGGCCGGCGGTCTGGCCCTTGATGTTGTCTTCGAAATGGCCCCGGTAGGGCATGCCAGGCGCGTTTTTACCGGCCCGGACACGAAACCAGTAGAGCATGGCGTCCATGTCCAGACTCTTCAGATAGCCCAGGTTGTTCTCGAAGGTGTCCTTGAACAAGCCGTCCAGCAGCCGGACCCCGTACAGGGGGCTGAAGATCTTGTCCTTGATCACATTCTTGTCGTTGTTGTTCCACGTCTGTCTGTTCATGGTCTTCCTCCTTAGGTTTTCTTGCTGCGGTGTTCGATCAGAACCACGTCCAGAACCGTCTGGACGGGTGAATCGGCGTGTTTGTCCATCTGGGCGGCCAGATTATGAAAAGCCCGTGTCGCGACAGATTCCTGTGCGCGCACGGAAGTCAGGTCGACCGGCAAGGCCAGGCCGGACAGGACATCGTCAAAACCGGCCAGCGGCAGCGTCTGCCAGTTCCGGCCGTGCTGCCTGAGGCAGGCCATCGCCTCGAGAGCCATCAGGTCGCTGAAGGCCAGGATCCCGTCAAAGGGCAGCTGCTCGGCCAAAACCTGCTCCAGCGCGGCCCGGGCCTGGCCAGACTTGACGCCGCCGTGGCGGATCAGGCGCGGGTCACAGGGCAGGCCGGCTTCGGTTAGCGCGCGGCAGTAGCCTTGCTGGCGCTCGCGGGCACTCGAAATCCACGCCGGGCCGTTCAGCATCAGGATATGTTGGCAGCGGCGCTCCAGTAAATGACGGGTAGCCAGAAATCCCGACCGGCCATCGTCGGGGACCACATACGGGCTGGTGTCGTCTTCAAATCGCCGGCCGACCAGGACATAGGGGATGCCGGTCTGCCTGACCAGCGCCAGGTTGTCCCGGGTCTGCTGGGCCGGGCAGAGGATCAGGCCGTCCACGCGCTTGCCCGCGGCCGTCCGGATCGCCGCGCGCTCGACCGTTTCATCCTCGTCGGTGTTCATGACCAGGGTGCTGTAACCGGCGGCAAACGCCTCGGTTTCGATCGCCCGCACCCAGAGACCGAAATGAGGGTTGGCCATGTCGCCCAGGATCACGGCCACGGTACGGGTGCGCCCCGAGCGCAGGGATCCGGCGACCGAATCGGCGATGTAGCCCATCTCCCTGGCCTTGGCCCGGATCACGGCGCGCGTGGCAGCAGAAATATCCGGCAGGCCTTTGAGGGCGTGGGAAACCGTGTTGATCGAAAAGCCGGTCGCTTCGGCGATATCACGCAGGCGGACCTTACGGACAGGCGCCGGCATCTTACAGCACCTGGCAGCGGATGCCGCGGGCGGCAAAAGGCGCGCAATCGATGTTCGGCGGCCTGGACTCGTCGAAGCCGGGGTCGTAGGTCCGGCCGACCGAGGCGTACTTGCTGCCGGCCAGCGTGTTGTACGGCAGCAGTTCGACATGGCTGAGAGCCGGGGCACCGGCCAGGAAGGCGGCGGTCGCGGCCAGGTTGTCCGCGCCGTCATTGACCCCGGGGATCAGGGGAACGCGGACGATAAACGGGATGGCCTGCGCTTTCAGCCAGGCGATGTTGGCCAGGATGCGCCGGTTGTCCGCGCCGGTCCAGCGCCGGTGTTCCGCGGCATCCATGTGCTTGATGTCGACCATGACCAGGTCGGCCAGACCGCAGGCGGCCTGAAAGACCGGCAGCGGGGCCTGCCCCGAGGTTTCGAGGGCCAGGTGCAGCGGTTGAAGCGATCGCATCAGGTCGATGAGGAAGTCCGGCTGGGCCAGCGGCTCGCCGCCGGACAGCGTGACGCCCCCGTTGGCCAGCAGGAAATCGGCCTGCACCTTGATCCGTTCGGCCAGCGCAGCTGCCTCGACGCGCTCCCCGGCCTTCTTCAGGCGGCCCTGGGGGCAGATATGCAGGCAGCGATCGAAGGGACGGCAGTCCTCGTGGTCACAGGCCTGGCGGCATAGCCCGCAGTTAAGGCAGGGCGGTCCGGATTCTTTGATCTCAGGCTCAAACGCCAGCCCCTCCGGGTTGTGGCACCAGCGGCAGCGCAGCGGGCAGCCTTTCAAAAAGACCGTCGTCCGGATGCCCGGTCCGTCGTTGACGCTCATTTCCTTGATGTCGAAGATCACCCCTGCCGCCATGACCCTGTCAGCCGACACTGTCGTAGGCGGTGCGGCGCAGGACATGGTCCTGGTAGGCCTCGTCCAGCTCGCAAAAATAGGCGCTCCAGCCCCAGACGCGCACGATCAGCTGGCGATGCTGCTCCGGGTGCGCGCGGGCGTCGAGCAGGACATCCCGGTTGACGGCGTTGAGCTGCAGCTGGTGGCCGCCGCGGTCGATGTACCATTTGACGAGGGTTGAAACCTTGTCGCGGCTCTCCTGGGTCCGGAAGAGGGTGTCGTGAAATTCCAGCGTCAGCGGGCCGCCGTTGATGACCCGCGTCAGGTCGGGCCGGGTAAAGCTTTGGATGATCGACAGCGGACCCGGCACACGGGCAAACAGGCTCGGCGTGTAGTTGGCGGCCAGCGGCTCGCCTTTGCGCCGCCCGTCCGGGGAAGCCGGCAGGTCGCGGACATGCCAGAGGTAGTACATGGCCGTGCCGGTTCCGGCACGGATCCGGCCGCCCCGCTCGTTATGCAAATCCTTGACCGCGTCGGCGAACTGGCCCAGCAGCCAGGTGGCCAGCGTTTCAGAGGTTTCATTGCCGTCGCCGAACTTGGGGCTTTCGTAGCGCAGCTGGTGCAGCAAGGCCGCGTAACCGGCAAAATCCTGGTCGACGGCGTCGATCAGCTCGGCCGGCGTCAGGGTGCCCTCCTCGTAGATGTACTGACGGATGCTGGCCAGAGAATCGACGGCGGTCGCGATGCCGGTCCCGTGCAGCCCCCAGTTGTTGTAGCGCGCACCCAGCGAAACATCCTGGCGCCGCGCCAGGCTGGAGTCGGTCAGCAGGGACAGGAAAGGAGCCGGAATAAACCAGAGGTTGGCGCAGGACCGGACGATCGAGCGGCAGACATCGCCCACGCGGCGGCCGACCTGTTCCAGAAACGCGTCGAAGCTTGCGGCTCCGGGCAAGTCCTCGCGCATCGCCTCGTCGATGATATGCGGAAACGAGACGGCCCCGATATTGGCGACATCCATGCCCTTGCCGGGGATGATGAACTCCCAGCAGGCGGCGACGCTGTAGTCGGCAGCGTCTGCGGGATCGTAACCCAGGGCGATCAGGCCGGGAATGACCACGTCGTCGTTGGAATACTGGGGAAAGCCCAGTCCCTCGCGGGTCAGTTCGGTACCCATGCGGTAGGTTTCGAGCGGCGTGCCGCGGTCGACCCGCAGGTTGATCTTCGGGTCGATCAGCTTCAGCTCGCGGCTGGCCTCCAGGCACATGCGGGTCAGGCGGTTGAACACGGTTGTGCCTTGCGGATCACGGCCGCCCAGGACCATGCTCTGGCCGTTGTCGCCCTGCTGGACGCCGGGGTACAGGTTGCTGTCCTTGTTGAAGGACAGGAAAAACTCCTCGAGCAGTTCAAAGGCCTCGTCCTCGTCGAGACGGCCGGACGCCAGGTCCTGCTCCAGGTAGCCGATCATGTGGCGGTCGAAGCGCCCGATCGTGTTGTGGTATTCGCCTTCCAGCCACAAGGTGAAGTGCAGAATGCGGAAAAACTGCAGCGCCTCGTGAAAGGTCCGGGCGCCCTGCTCCGGAACGTGTTCCAGCACGGCCGCCACGTCATCGTTGCCCAACTGCCTGGCCTGCTCGCGGTAGCGGGCCGCCAGACCGCCGACCGCCTGCATGACCCGGAGCTGACCGTCCAGGAAAGGGCGGTCTTCCGGGCGGGCGTCGCGAAGGGCGTCCTGGATGTCGCGGCGCCGCTTGGCGAAGCCGTCGCGGATCAGGTCGTAATAGTTGGGGGTCACGTTGCTGACAAAGCCGAGTTCGTGGATGTAGTGGCTGGCACGGATCTGTTCCCACTCGTCAGGCGTGAAGATCTCGGGCTGGCTGCGGATGGTCCGGGTGAAGACGATCCGTTCATCCGCTTCCAGACAGGGCTTTTCGGCGGCCATGAGAAACTCCAGCCTGCGCACCATCCGCTCCTGCGCCGTCAGGCCGAGCCGTTTGAAATCGCCGGCCAGAGGTTCGTCCAGCGTCTGCAGCGCCTGCTGGTGCTGCTTGGCGACAATGCGTTGTCTTAACGTCGAAATGCGATCGGTCATGGGGGTCACCTGCAAAAATGTCCGATGGACGGGAAAAATGAAACCAGGTGACATTAACGTTAATGTCACCTGGTTTCACATTAGCACGGGAGACCCGGCCTGTCAAGCCAAATCAGGCGCCGAAGACGAGAACCGGCAGCAAAATGACCGTCGGGCGGCCCTGGGCGACCATCTGGATGACACCGCGGTTGACCGCCTGGATTTCAGCTCCGGCCTGCAGGGTCAGGCGGAACGAACACGAGCCGGGATTGAGGCTGTTCTTATGCGGCAGATTGACGTGTTTCGGACCCTCGGCCAGGGTCAGCCCGTCCGGCAGCAGGCAGCTGATGTCGAGGTGGCGCGGTTCGCGCAGCTGGTTGTGCAGCGTGATCTCCAGCGTCATGCACTGCCCGGCCGCCAGGCTGAGTGATTCGGGATAGGTCAGTTCGGCGCGTGTGTGGATGAAATTGAAGACCAGCGCATGGCTCATGTTCTTGAGCCAGAGGGCGTAGCGTTCCGAGGCCATCAGGCGCTCCGGCGTCAGGCCGTCCAGGTCCGTCTCGCCATCGCCGATGGCGACGTCGGCCTTGAAGGCGGCCAGCACCTGGCGGCACATGGCCATGGTCCGTTCGGTCAGGGCGGTGCAGGTCAGCGGGATGCCGTACAGGGAGCCGCGGTCGATGGCCACCGTGATGATGTCGTCGCCGACATGCCGCTTCCAGTCCGCCGGCAGGGCCGCGGCGCCCTGGATAATGCCGAGGATCGAGCCCAGGGTCGCACCGGTGCAGTCGGTGTCGTCACCGCAGCTGACGGCGATCAGGAGGGATTTTTTAAAGTCGCCTTCGCCATACAGCCAGCCGATGATCACGTAGGCGAGGTTGGCCGGGGCCTGGAACCAGCCCAGGTCGGCGGAATCCTCCAGGACCAGCTGGCGGGTCTCTTTCCAGCCCAGGCCCTTGGCGTAGCTGTCCAGAACGATCTGGATGCTGCGGGCGACGCGGCAGCCGGCGGGGATGTGCGAGAGCCCGATCTGGATCAGCGCCAGCCGGTCTTGCAGGGTGAACGCCGCGCTTTCCACGGTCGCCGTGAACAGCTCCGCATAGGTCCCTTCGCCCGTGCCGTGGTCGACACAGGCGTCGGCCCAGGCGTAGCGGGCAGCGATCTCCGGGCTGGCGGGCGTGCAGCAGGCCCAGATTTCCGAACGGATCCAAGCCCCGTTGGAGTGGCGCCAGACATTGGCGACATCGCCGGACAGGGGCGGCAGGATGCCGGCCTTCATGTTGCTCTTGCCAAGTCCATACTCGTTCCAGTGCGGCGGAATGTAGCTGAGCCAGTATTCGCCGAGCACCTGCTCGTTGACGCCCAGCGGCCCGTAGTCTTCCAGTGCCTTGAGCCAGACCAGCTGCAAATCGAGGTCGTCATTGGGCAGGGGTTTGCCGGCCGGCGAATGGAAATCCTGGACATCCAGCAGTTCCCGTCGGCCTTCAAACGGCGTTCCGAGGGTGCCGCCGATGCTTTTGCCCATCCAGCAGCCATAGACTTTGTCACGGAATTGTTCCTGGTTCAGCCTGATCATGTTCGTGTCCTCCTCTTATTCGTTACCCAAAGCATAACAGCCGCTCCGGCAAACGGCTGTAGGTCTTTTTGACATCCTTGTGGGGTTTGTTGCGGGTTCAGAGGCCCGCTGCGGTGCGGCGCGCGCCCGGCGAGACGCCCAGCAGCCGCTTGTAGACTTCGTAAAACTGCTTGCGGTCCTGGTAACCGACCCGGCTGCTGATTTCCTCGATGCTCAGCGTCGTCTCGCACAGCAGGCGGTCGGCTTCCTGGATCCTTTTTTCCGCGATGTACTCCGTCAGGTTCTTGCCGAAAACGTCGCGGAAGACGCGGCTGAAGTAGGACGGGTTGTAGAAGCAGCGCTGGGCCAGTTCCTGCAAGGTGATCCGGCGGTTCAGGTTGTTTTCGATGTACTGCAAGATCTCCGGCGCCACCCGGTGCAGGTGCGGCAGGACAGAGCCGGTCTCACTCGCGATGGCCCGGAATATCTTGGTCAGCAGGACCAGCAGGTAGCCCTTGAGGGCGGTCCGGTAATTGACCGGCTTGGCCGTGAACTCCTGGAGCATGTCCTGGATCAGCCTCTCGGCATCGAGCAGGTCGGCGCCGGCAAAATGGACATGCGGAATGATCTTGTCGGCGGGAATGTCAAAATCTGCAAAAGACGACAGCGCCAGAATCTCCAGGGCGTTGTCCGCATGGAGCAGCTCCCGGTCGATGAAACCGGGATCGACCAGGCAGTTGACGATCTGCATGTCGCCGTCCGATGTAAAGGCGTGCGTCTGCCCGGTCGTGATGAACAACAGGTCGCCCCGGCTGACCGGGTAGGGCCTGGCGTTGATCAAATGGCGGCCGCTGCCGGCCAAGATGGAGACGATTTCCAAAAATTCGTGGGTGTGTTCCGGTTCGCTGCCCGCTGGCTTGTACGCTTTGAGCGCGATCTGTTCTTCGCGGCAGATGCACTGGTCCAGGGTATAGTGCTTCAGCGCGTCTTTGCTCATGGGGTTGCAGCATCCGCCAGCAGCGCATCCATCGCGCGCTTGACCAGCGGCACGACATAGTGGCTGCCGCCGCGCTCCTTGACATCCTCGATGATCATGGCAATCGTCAAGCGGGGCTGCTCGGTGTTCATGGCCACGAACCAGCCGTTCTCCTCGGCATCGTCATCCAGGCTCTGCTTGAGCTCGGCGGTGCCGGTCTTGCCCAGCATGCGCGTCTGGGCCGGCAGCGCGGTGTAGCCGGAGCCGCGCTTGTCCTCGACGACCTCGAGCAGGATCTCGGTCAGCAGGGGCACATCGCGCTCGGCAACAGCCTGCTCTTTCCAGACGGACGGCGCCCGCCCGTCAAGCTCGAGGATCGGGGCCATCAGGTCGCCTCCGGTGGCCAGCGTGCTGTAGAAAAGCGCGACATGCAAGGGGCTGACCAGGATCTCGCCCTGGCCGTAGCCGGTGTCCGCAAGCAGGATGTCCCGGTTCAGGCCCTGGTTGGCCAGCTGCGACACCTGGAACGGGTAATCGATCGGCAGCGGTTCGCCGATACCGAAAAGGGCGGCGCCCTGGGTCAAGCTGTCGGCCCCGATGCGCAGCGCCTGCTGGGCAAAGTAGATGTTGTCGGAAAAGAGGAAGGCGTCGGCCAAGGTGACCGGCCAGCCTGGGTCTTTGACGCGTGTGACCCTATAATCGCCCCAGCTGGCGTCCGGCTGCCACTGCTTGCCGCTGATGGGCAGCGGTTCATCCGGTTCCAGCGTGCCCTGCTTGAGCCCGATCGCCGCGGTCACCAGTTTGAAGACGGATCCCGGCGCATAGCCGACCTTGAAGCGGTTGGTGAACGGATTCTTGACCGCCGTGTTCCAGTCGGCCTGCACCGCATCCGGCACATAGGTCTGGAGCAGGTTGGGGTCGAAGGAGGGCGTGGAGACCAGGGCGAGGATTTCCCCGGTCCGCGGGTCGATGGCGGCAGCCGCGCCGGCTTCTTCCTTGATGGTGTCATAGAGCCCGATCTGGCTGGTGACATCCAGGGCCAGCGTGATCGACGCGCCGTCGACCGGCTCGATGCGCGCGATGACATCCTTGAGCTGGCCGCTGTCGCCGTCGACCAGGGTGATCTCGCCGCCCTTGCTGCCGCGCAGGCGCGACTCGTAGACCTGTTCCAGGCCCATCTTGCCGATCTTGTCCTGGGCGGTGTAGCCCTCGCCGGGATGGCGGTTCAGCTCCTCGGCTGTGATCGGCCCGATGTAGCCGATCACCAGCCCGGCCGCGGCGCCAGCCGGATAGACCCGGCCCTGGGCCTTCTGGTACAAGACGCCGTCGATCGCCGTCAGCTGGGCCGACAGGTTGCCGGCATCCGCGGGCAGGGTGACCACCGGGTAAAACCAGTCCGGGTTCTTGGCGTTGTCATAGACCTTCCGGATCCGTTCCTCGGAGATGCCGAGCAGCTCCGCCATCTTGGGAATCGCCTCGTCCTTGCCCGCCGCAAAGCGGCCCGGCGCGATCCCGATCATGATCAGGTCCCCGTTGACGGCCAGGCCCAGCTGGTTGCGGTCGCGGATTTCACCCCGCTTGGGGTGCAGGATACGGGCCTGCACCTTGTCCTTTTCATCCATGTTCGGAAAGATCAACGATTCATCCCAATCGACTTTCCAGGCCGGCTGGTTGACGCCGGGTTCCAGGACCATCTTCATCTGGTAGCCGTCCAGCGTCACCGGCCCGGCCAGGGTTTGCAGGCTGACGGTGTACGCCAGGATGGCCGTCTGCTCGTCGACCAGGACCACTGAAGGTCCCGACTCGTTGGTGTGCAGGCGGGCGTCAAGCTCGCGGGCCTCGATGCCGCTGAAGATGTTCTTGTAGCGTTTGACAAAGGTCTCCTGATCGATACTGGATTTGGTCTCGGCAGACAGGAGCGCGTACAGGGTCTCGTAGTCGGCTTCGGCCCAGGCACGGGCATAAACGGAAAAGACATCGGCAGGCGGCGTGGCGGGCGGTGCGGTCGCCGTCGTGCCGGCTGTCGTTGTTCCGGTCGTGGTGACTGATGGCTGGGTCGGGTCAGCCGGCTGGCAGCCGGTCATGGCGAAAAGCAATCCGGCGAGCCAAAAAGACGCCAGTTGCCGGCCCAGACGATGTCGCTTGCTGCTGTGCACCCGCTTTGCACCTCCCCTGTTTCCTGCCCGGTCAGCCGGGCAGCGGGCAGCCTTGATGGCTCGATTATAGCACAGGGGGGTCCGGCTTGACGATTGAGCGATGCCTTCAGCCGTCAGCCGGCCGGCAGATGATCTCCAAAGAGCGCTCCGGCAGCTCGATCCGGCCCTGGCGCCGGGTCTGGCTGACCAGGCTGGTGCCGCCCTCCGCAACATCGACTTTCACCGGGTACGGCATGAAGTTCATGATGAACACATACTCGTTTTCGCCGTCGGACCGGACTTGCGCCGTGCACCCGGCGGGCAGCGGGCGGGTCAGCGGGCGGCGAAGATCGAGGGACTCGGCAAGCCAGCCGAAGAAATCGTCCTGGAAATCATCGTCCAGGCGGGCCGCGACATAGTAAGCGCGGCCAGAACCGGTCGGACACACCGTCAGGGCCGGCTGGCCGACATAGAAGTCCTCGTCGAAGCGCCCGATCTGTCTGGCCCCCTCAAGGTGGATCCGCTCGCAGAAATCGCGGGCCTCGTACTGCCTGCCGTTCCAGCTGACCTTGCGCGTTTCGCCGTCGTGCAGGGCGTCGATCTCCTCGTTCCAGATGCCCAGGAGTTCCTTTAGCGGGCCGGGGAACCCGCCCAAAAAGCACAAATCGTGTTCGTCGACATACCCGCTGGCATAGGTCACGACCAGGGTGCCGCCGCCGCGCACAAATGCGGTGAGTTTCCCGGCCAGACCGGGGCGGATCAGGTACAGCATCGGGACCACGACCAGCTTGTAGGATGACAGCTCCTTGGTCGTGTCGATCACGTCGACCGTGACGCCCATCTGCCAGAATGGCCGGTAGTGGTCATACAGCGTCTGGACATACTGCTTGTCCCGCTTGAAGCCCTGGGCGGCCTCGAGTGCCCAGCGGTTTTCGACATCATAGACCAGGGCCACTTGGGCCGGGCGGCTGGTCCCGACCAGTGCGTCTAGCCGGGCCAGCAGGTCGCCGGTCTCGGCCACCTCGCGGAAAACGCGCGTGTGCTCATGGCCGACGTGGTCGATCACGGCCCCGTGTAGTTTTTCGGAGCTGCCGCGCGACTTGCGGTACTGGAAATACTGAACGGTATCGCTGCCGTGGGCCACGGCCTGCAGGCTGTAGAGCAGATGGCCGCCGGGACGGCGCAGCTTGGCGACCGGCTGCCAGTTGGTCGCCGACGGCGAGGACTCCATCAGCATAAAGGGCCGCCCGTCCTTGAGGCAGCGGTTGAGATCGTGGACCATGGCGGTCTCAGCCGCCAGGCGGGCATCGCTTTCGTCACCCCGCCAGAGCGGGTAGTTGTCCCAGGACGCGACATCCAGCGCTTCGGAGAGGCGAAAATAGTTGAGGCCGTCGTAAAGACCCATCATGTTGGTCGTGCAGGGGATCTGCGGCGTGATGCGCTTCAGGGGCTCCATCTCGGCGCGCATGAAATCCAGCGTCTGTTCGGTTACGAAGCGCTTCCAGTCCAGCACCAAACCGTGGACGCTGTTCTCGCCATGCGGCGCGGGCGATTCGATCTGTGACCAGTCCGAGTAGGTATGGCTCCAGAAAGCCGTCCACCAGGCCTGGTTGAGCGCCTCGAGCGACCCATAACGGCGCTGCAGCCAGTACCGGAACGCGTCCTGGCACAAGGCGCAGTGGCAGGCGCCGTTGTACTCGTTGGAGAGGTGCCAGACCGCCAGGGCAGGATGGTCCTGGTAGCGCTCGGCCAGCAGCGTGTTGATCCGGCGCACCTTTTCCCGGTAGACCGGTGAGGTGAAGCAGTGGTTGTGCCGCCCGCTGTGCAGAATGCGGGTGCGGTCAGATTGCACCCGCAGCACTTCGGGGTATTTCTGGCTCATCCAGGCTGGCCGGGCTCCGGACGGCGTGGCCAGGACGGCGACAAAGCCGTTGGCTGCGAGCAGGTCCATGACCTCGTCCAGCCAGGTGAAATCGAAGCGGCCTTCCTCCGGCTCGAGGGCGGACCAGGCGAAGATGCCCACGCTGAATGCGTTGCAGCGCGCCAGGTGCGCCAGGCGCATGTCTTCTTGCCAGATCTCCTTTTGGTGCCGCCACTGGTCGGGGTTGTAGTCGCCGCCGTGCAGGAAATGGGGGAATTTGGCGCAGATCGGGGGGTACTTCATACAGGTTCCTCCTTGCAGACCAGGCTTTGGACAGGATACGGGCTGGTCCAGGCGCGTCGGCCAGACGCATCGATGATTTCAATGCGGATGACATGATCGTTCACAGACAGCGGGTAGCGGCCTTCGGTCAGGCCGGTTCCGGTCAGGACGCGGTGTCCGGACCAGACCGCGTCGGAATACACCACGATCGCACGGGCCGGTGTACAGCGGATCTCCAGGCGGCCGCCATCCCGCCAGAAACTGAGCCGGGGGCCCTGGCTGGCGTAGTGATGTCCCTGGCGGATGGCCTTTAGCAAATCTTCTGGCGCGCGGCTTTGGCTCTGAACCCAGGTGAAGCTGGTGGCCTCCT
>LSQX01194707.1_pt1 | contig 19388 bp, 18 predicted proteins | sample 654561 | NCBI WGS metagenome assembly LSQX01 (sample SAMN04489861, study PRJNA283612) | anaerobic digester metagenome | isolation source: 4 biogas reactors fed with cattle manure at either 37C or 55C with and... | place: Denmark: Kongens Lyngby | collected 2014
AGATGTGTATAAGAAAGCCGCTAAAATCAGCTAAATGCACGAAAAGGGGGACTGGGGTGGAAGGACGGGAGATTTTTTCAGATTCTGGGGTTCGGAGCGTCCCGCGGTGGGGGTATCTTGATTATCTGATTAATAAATATGTTCTGGATTTAGGAGAGATTCTTGAAATAGTAGAGGTGTTTCAGGATATGATTCAAACATTGCTGAAGACCAGATCTTAAGTCTGGCGCCATCATTCTATGTATAATATTAGAATAGTGTTATGGTTATCTCTGACCGATGAGATATGTGTTGAATAAGTTACAGTTCAATCCTCGCATCTACATTCCACCGTTTACACACTTCATTATGATATTTTATTGCCCATTCAATCTTTGGAAGCACCTGTCCATCCCCAATGTTTGATCCGTATAACTCACATAGACTTGATTTCATGGCTCTAAGATACTGAATACATTGTTCTGGGATATTTAATATCTTCGTTCCATTTAGTATGAGATCTTCATAGCCAATATAATGCATCATATCATCATCTTTTTGAATTATCAGCTTTAAATCATCGCTCTCATAAAATCCTTCCTTCCCTTCGAGAATTGGTACTGATAATCTCATTGTATCTAATATTATTCGAGGTTCTTTAGCGTTTTTTTCTAAATCATTTGCTTGTATGATAACCGGACCCCACATATACTTTTCATCCAGATATAATTGACCTTTGGTAACGCACCCGCGTAATTGCCAATTATATTTTAATAGTGCATAGTTCTGGAAATAACCTGTATATTTCATTAATTCATCAACAAATATCATATTATATTTTGAAGTATCTTCTCCCTCTTCAATTTGAAAATAACTTTCAATCTTAGTTTGTGTTTCCGTTATTAAAGCATCATCTGCCCCTTTACTTTGAAGATAACTTGTAACCTTCGTTGGTATTTCCTTAATTACAGCCTCAATTAAATCATCATCTACTTCTTCAATTGCAAACAGTATATTGTCTGAAAATATTTTTATTTGAGGAGTAAGATATGAAACCATTCTTTCGCCCAAATCACCCAACATCTCTATCCATTTCTGATTATTCGATTTGAGAATATCGTGAGAGGAGGCATCATATATCTCCTCCATTGCATTAAGCCAACGATCATCATCATCGTCTTCAATTTTATCCTCGGTTCCAAGCATATCCAGATATGCAATGAAATATTCTTTCATTTCTGTTGTATCAACGGGAGAGGTGAAGGGTTCAGGATCAACAATATTATTTTTTACTGATGGTTGTTGACGTGGAATCTGAGGCTTTGCTTTTACGTGATCAAGATATGTTTTCAAAAAAATTAGTTGATCTTCAGGGAATATTTCTTTCTTTTCAATTGCATCCAGCGTATCAGAAAATTTTTGTATTCGTAATTCAGGGTCTCCAATGGTAGAAATATTGTTGAAAACCCCTAAGAAATCGAGGAAAATAATCTTAGGGTTTTTTGAGTATTCATAGTGACTACTGTCCCATATTATTCTATTAATCTTCTGATCATCGCAGAAATCAAGTATAGACGCATCAATTTCTATTCCTGGATATTGATTTTTCTTATTTTTTTTATATGCCTCAACTAATGCTTTGCCCCAAAGAAAATCTATATCCGTGCCTTGAGGCATTCCCCCCTCATCTTCAAAGATATGTGGCATATATAATTGACCTGTCGTCATATACCCCCGAACCAACCAATTATATTTCACCAATGCAAGATGTTGAAATGCAGCTAAAAAATAATTCATTCTCATTAGTGAACGTAACCTTCGGCCCGTATGGGCATCCCATTCACTCATAAAATCATCAGCTATTACTACGATATTTGCATAAATTTTCACTTTGAATGGAGGTTGGGGGTAGTTTTCTGCAAGCTGTTCTGAAAATACAAAACTACCTTCGTAGAGATTTTTTATTTTTTGAAAAGATTCCTGTGTTGTTGTATCAAAAAGTCTTGTATCAATTTCCAAATATGCAATTAAAGCATTCTCGCTTCTCAGTTTTTTGTTGGTGGATTCATTTTGTGGGTTATTTGGCATAATTAACTATATTCTATTAAATATGATAGAGTTATGTATTTTAATAAATGCTATTTTCAATTATTGGAGAGAGAAACCCAATTTATTTTATCCAAAATCCCCCTCAGCACATCAAACTCAACTCGAAAAGCCCATCTGCGAATGGAAATGCCCGCATCTCTCCACACACGTTCTCTTGGCAAAGGCCCGGAAAAACCCCCTCAGCGGCCCTTTCTCCCGCCGATCTCTTCGATTTTCGCCCAATGGATCGGTATTTCGGCTGGAAAACCCCCTATACAGATGTGTATCTACATATCTATATGGATTGAAAAAAAGATGGGGGGAGAAAAAGTCCGTCCGTAAGTAAGTAAATACGGGAAGAAAAAACTCCTCATCAATCACTTATTTTTTATCCATATATTATATTATTTTAAGTACAGACGAGAGAGAGAGAGAGAGAGAGACGGTTTTTATCCATGCAGATAGATGCATAGATAGGTACATAAACATCTATCTGTCTGTTTACGTCCGGACGTAGTCTGGAGGGGGACATCATTTTTTGAATTTGTGTAGATAGACACATAGATGGATAAAACGAGTTGCGGGATAATGTGCCGTTGAGGGTGAGCCTGCGGCTTGGACGCTGAAAGCGGACAACCTCATCCACCTCCCCTTGACGTCAGACGTCTGACGGCAGACGTCAGGTAATAATGTAGAAAACAGATACCCGGACAAATTTTCGCGATCCAATTCTCCCGTCATTTTTCCATCTCTCACATAACTATATATACTTTTAGAAAGAAATAAGTAATACAAGAGTATATCGGCAGCTCATCTCTCCGGGGGAGAGTGCGGCTCGATTTTTCCAGCCAGTTCTTTTTTCTGAAAATACAGGTGACGTCTGCCGTCTGCCGTCTGACGTCAGCTTTGGACGAAGGATCCGCGGCGGAGATATCCTGTTTATGCTATCAATAAGACTGATCCTTGCGGCTCAAATATTAGGGGATCACCGCCCAATCTTTTTTTGTGCCTCTGCATTTCCCTTTTCTGCTGCTTTTTTGTACCAATATACCGCCTTTTTCTGATCCGTCTCCACGCCCTCACCCTTTTCATAACACCGCCCGAGATTCAGCTGTGCATCTGCATTTCCCTTTTTCGCTGCTTTTGTGAACCAGTATACTGCCTTATCCTGATCCTTCTCCACCCCCTCACCCCCGGCATACCGCACCCCAAGATAGGTTTGTGCTTTTGCATATCCCCGTTCAGCTGCTTTCGTTAACCAGTATGCCGCCTTATCCTGGTCCTTCTCCACTCCCTCCCCCCTGGCATACCGCACCCCAAGAATGTATTGTGCATCTGCATTTCCCTTTTCTGCTGCTTTTGTGAACCAGCATACTGCCTTATCCAGATCTTTCTCCACCCCTTCCCCCCTGGCATAACACCGCCCGAGATATAGTTGTGCTAATGCATTCCCCTGTTCTGCTGATTTTGTGTACCAATATACCGCCTTATTTTGATCTTTCTCCACTCCCTCCCCGTTGGCATAACACCACCCGAGATTTTTTTGTGAAGGTGCATTCCCCTGTTCTGCTGCTTTTCTGTACCAATACACCGCCTCTTCACCACTCTTATATAATACCCCGAGAGAGTATTGTGCGAATGCATTTCCCTGTTCCGCTGCTTTCCTGAACCAGTATATTGACTTATCATTATCTTTCTCTACCCCATTTCCGTCGAAATAACACACCCCGAGAGTTTTTTGTGCAGTTACATCTCCCTGTTCTGCTGCTTTCATGAACCAGTATGCCGCCTTATCCGGATCTTTCTCCACGCCCTCCCCTTTGGCATAACACCGCCCAAGATTCAGTTGTGCAGCTGCATCTCCCTGTTCTGCTGATTTTCTGGATCGTTCCGCTGCCTGTATTTCCTTATCACGTAAGCTCAATGCCATGTTTCCTCACCACGCTCAATGGTCCATTGTTCGTATCGATCAATCTTATAGTTTTTTATAAATCAGCAGGAGATCTCATCGCCAAAATTCCACTTTTCCGTCCGTAAATGAAGAATCAGCTATATTAATCTGAATTTGACAGATAGTGGAAATGCCACATAATGAATGCCCCTAAGCATTTTTCAAAAGCCATGATAAACTCTCTCGCGAGTCACTTACTTTTCAGAATAAATCTTCAATGTATCACATATTTTTCTAATTATGGGGTGCGGGAGGGGACTGCGGGCTGCCCCGTTGGGGGCGGCCTTAGCGGAGCAAGGATTTGCCGTCAATCCGCCTCCGCGCCGGATCGCAAACCTTCGGTTTGCTCGCAAGGCAAAGCCTTGCTCGGCTGAGGTCGTCGACTTCGTCTCCAACCCGCCTCAGCTGAGGGCGAGCCTATCGGCTCACCCCGCAGTCACTTCCCCGCACCCCTTAATCAGAAAAAAGGAAAGAGATGTGGGGAGCATATTTGGCGAATAAGATCGAGAAAACCGATGCCGGGATACGTGTTCCAAGTACGTCATACCTTGCCCATATCTGTCGGAAAAATAACCTGAACAAATATCTCACAAAAAATGGGGTGAGAATCTCTTTTTTTATACGAACAGGAGGATCAGAATGCACATGGCTATGATTTGAAACAGCCAGACCGCAATCCCGAACGGAAGCAGTATTTTGCCGGTGGAAAGCGTGTCTTTCAGATTCATCGACAGACCAACACCCGCCATTGCGATCGTCAGAATCGTCACTGAACTATTTGTTATGACTGCCTGGACCGCTTTTCCCGGATCATAAAAGACGTAAATCACCAGGCTCATCAAAGCTGCCATTATAACGAACAAGATTAAAAATCCCTGGATTTTGGCTTTTTCCGTAGGACATGACCCGTTCACCAGTTTCATTTGCCGTCTGCAGTAGATCCAGCCAAACACGGTTGCAACTACGACGAGCATAGCAACCCGGATCATCTTATAAGCAAGCGCCAACGCCCCAACGTCAGAACCCGTGACCGAGTAATAGAGATCTGCCGCCGGGATGACATTCCCGATTTCATGCAGAGTCCCTCCGATAAAGACCTCTGCCTGCATGGGCGTCATTGAAAGAAAAGAGGCGATTGCCGGAATAACAAATACGCCGGCGATTCCTAAAAGACTGATCACCCCGACAACTGCATCAACATGTTTCTTGTCGGCATTGATCACCGGAGCTACCGAAAGCGTTGCCGAAACTCCGCAAATGCCGTTTCCCGTGCCGGTGAGGGCGGACGCATCCCACGGTAATTTCAATCCTTTTCCAATAAGCATGGCCAGTGCCAGAACTCCTGCCAGCACACCAAGGATAATGATCAGACCTGCCAGTGATCCGGTCATCAAAACATCATAGGTAACTCTCGCACCCATCAGGATGATGGCGATACGCAGAATATATTTCCCGGCATATGCCCCTCCTGCGTCGAATCTAGGGATATTGATGAAAATGCAGATGATGAGGGCAAGAACGATCGGTCCGACTTTTGCAAGGAAATAAAACACCGGATTATCGGTGAACAATTCTGCAGGAAGGATTCTGAATCCGCCTTCCCAGAGGGTGCCCCGCGTGAGGATATATGAAACGAGAGCAACTATAATACAAACGAGAATCCCGGAAACCAAGCCCCGGTGGAATCGGAAGTAATCTTTGAAATCTTCCAGATACGAACTCATACAGGAGTATTGTACTGATGCAGGATAAGAATTTGGACAATGACCTTTTCATGTTTTTTCCATCAGTCAAATTTACAGAAACACCTTATAGCACATCTGATAATGTATAGCTATATGAAAATCATCGGGTTATGCGGGTCTGCTGCTCCAAAGAGCAGTACGAAAAAACTGATCGAAGCAGCTCTCGAAGCTGCGATGGAAAAAGGAGCTGCAGTTGAGTATATCAACATTGCAAAGCTGAACATCAAAGGATGTCTGGGCTGTAATGAATGCAAAAAAGACCAGACCAAGTTCTGCTCCATCTTAAATGACGATATGACAGGACTTTACGCCAAACTCAACGAAGCGGATGTGATCCTGCTTGGATCTCCGATCTATTTCGGAGACATAAGCGGACAAAGCAAATGTTTTGTTGACCGGATGTATGCCTTCCTCGGTCCTGCCGGTTCCAAACTTAAGAAAGGAAAGAAGGCGGCAGCACTCATTACGCAGGGTTTTGCCGACGAAACGCATTATCCGATCGCGGCCGAACATCTGACCAAAGGGTTTGTCAGCTGCGGTGCAGATATCCTGGCACCGGAATTTTTCGGCGGGCTCCACAACGCAGATGAGGTCACGGAAGCACAGCTGGCACGGGCACGAGCGTTCGGTGAAAAACTCGCGGAGTAAGGAGTACTCCTTTTTTATTCTACGAGGGGAGCCTGTTTTTCGGAACCGGTTCATCTCTCATAAGATTCAGCATACTTATCTAAGATGCCGCACGAAATATCTGTTGGAAAACGCCAGAATTTATGATCCTCATATATATCCTGATACTTCTCATCGCCGTCGCCTGCCTGTATCTTTTTTTCCTTTACCCAGGGAAACCCAGAAAGGAACGAATGCTGGTTTTTCAACAATACCGCATTGCACACAGGGGTTTGTTCGATAATACAACTTCAGCTCCGGAGAATTCCCTCGCCGCATTTCAAAAAGCGGTCGATGCCGGATACGGGATCGAACTGGATGTGCAGCTGACCAAAGACAACGAAGTCGTTATCCTTCATGATGACAATCTGCACCGCACGTCGGGGGTCGATACAAAGCTTTCCGACTGTACATACGAAACGCTTCAGGAATACCGGTTATTTTACTCGGATGAAAAAATACCCAAATTATCCGACGCCTTATCTCTGATAAACGGAACCGTTCCTCTCGTCATCGAGTTGAAAAACGCCTCCGCCTCCGAGTATGCGGGATTGTGCGAAAAAACGGCTGTATGCCTTGACACATATACCGGGGTATTTTGTATCGAATCGTTCAACCCGATGATCGTTCACTGGTTCAGGATCAATCGGCCGGAGTATCTGCGGGGCTTTTTAAGTACGGATTATCAAAAGGAACTGGCAGCTCTCACATGCGGTCAGCCGCCGAAACTGACATTCCTGGAGATATTCGTTCTGACGCATTGTCTGATGAATTTTTTTATCAGACCGGATTTTATTGCCTACAATATTCGGTACAAAAATCAACTGTCCTATCGGATATGCACGAAATTATTCGGCATTGTCAAAGTGGGGTGGACGATCCGCAGTAATAACGAATTGGATACGGCAGTGTCCTCTTTTGATGTGATCATCTTCGACTCGTTTCTGCCTTAACCCTGAGGATCGATCACGTTTTTTTCCGTGAAGATCCGGTCCAGACATCCAAGTCTTGGAACAAAGAACTTTACGATAAGACCGACTAATACTGCCGCAGCGATCGTTCCTTCCCGCACGCCGACCAGATCAGCAAACAGTATCCATGAAACGACGACCGCGGTCAGTACCATCGTGCTGTCAAATCCTACTTTGGTATAGCCGAACTGGATCTTCGACACCAGCGACAATGCTCTAACGAGAGCATCCCCGGCCATCATCAGAAGGTTTGCTTTCAACAGAAGGGCAATGCCGAATGCGACGAGAATGCAGCTGATGAGACAGAATACCCACTGGAATATATATCCCGTGATGATGAGATCCGAAACGAGGATCATCGAGAGATCCGTGAATACGCTGAATACGAATATAAGGGGGATCTGCAGCCACTGATATGTTTCAAACCGGTCTTTCAGCAGGAAATACTGAAAAACAACAAACAGACTGTTCATGAGAAAGGTGAACGTTCCAAAGGAAAGAGGGAATCCCTGACTCAGAACATAGGGCACGCATGAGATGGGTGTCGTTCCAAGACCTGCTTTGGTGGAAAACGCAATGCCGAGCGACATGATAAAGAGGCCGAGGATCATCACCATTAGCCTGGCGGCTGTTTCTTGTTTCATGATGCGCTGAAGTTGATATAGATTGGCTGGTATGGTATATATTCTGGCAGGAAAAGCGGCATGGATACTGCAAATTTTGGATAATCTATGATTACTGTATGAATAGTCGTAATGCAGAGAAGTTGGGAGGCACATGGATGCGGATGCCAAAACGGCAAAATGGTTCACCGAAGGCGAAATCACGGCGAAAATAGCTTTCGAAAAGCAAAATAATTGCATCACTGATACAAACGAAAATTATCTGAAAAACAAGTGGACCGGGCGGAAATTGAACCCGCGGCCTCGTCCATGCCAAGGACGCGATCTACCACTGATCTACCGGCCCAACGAACACACATAATATGTGCCTTAACCAATAGGGCAGATGTGAATAAAAAGATGTTGCTTTCTTCGCCAAAAAATCCTCTCTTTGATTTCGTCATTGGATCGCCAAAACAATAATGCTTCAGCACACACGTCATACCTACCAGAGACATGGCCGCTGTATTCGATCCCTCCCTTGCCGGCATATTTATCTTCGGGCTTCTTGCAGGCATCTGTCCATGCAACAGTGTGATCTGCCTTGGGCTCATCGGGTATCTTACCAGCGGTAAAACAACGCTAACCCTCCCGACAATACTCAAACTCGTTTGTGCCTTCTGCATAGGTACGATTCTTACTCTTCTTCCTTTAGGCTTCCTTGCCGGATTCCTCGGCGAATATATCCTCTACCTCAACAGTTCGATTGCCTGGATCCTTGGCGGCATTCTTATGATCGCGATGGGACTTCAGCTCCTCCATCTCTATAAGCCTCCCATTCGGCGCATCTTCAACCGTTTTCGTCTTCCAAACGCTTATACAATTATCGGCGCATTTCTTCTCGGTCTTTCATTTGGCGTGATCACCGTCGGCCGCGGCGCTCCGATGCTCATCATCGTTCTCACCTACATCGCCCTCTACCAGACCCCGCTTCAGGGATTTCTCACCATCTTTATCTATGCAGTTGGTCTCAGCATTTCCCTCATCGTCCTCAGTTCTATCGGCGGTTCCCTTGGTCAGAAGATTCGCACAGTCACCAAACTCAGCGGAAACACCATCGACATCATCATCGGGGTTGGGATAATTCTGATCGGCATTTACTTTATTATCCTTGCCTTCCTGTAAAACCCCGCGATTGAACCGACTCTTATATATCTTCGACGGAAAATAATAACTCTGACAATGTTAGGAATCATTGGGGGGACGGCCCTCCTGCAGGCACGCCTGCCCCCTCTCGAAAAAATCCGTGTATCAACACCATTCGGCCCGGTCCAGGCTCACGCAGGTCGGATCGTCTTTATCAGCCGCCATCAAAACGACACCCCCCCTCACCGGGTCAATCACCGTGCACACCTCGCTGCCATGAAGATCCTCGGCGTGGACCGGCTCATCGTTATCGGCTCGACCGGCAGTATGCATGATGACCTCCCTCCGGGAAGCATCGTTATTCCTGACGACTCATTCAGCCCCTGGGATATTCCAAGTCTCCACGACAACGACATCTATCACATTCCCCCGTCGATCGACCCTGATCTAAGGGAAGAGCTCGGTCGAATCGTTCCGGAGGCAAAGCCGGGCACCTACTTTCAGACGCTCGGTCCCAGATTCGAAACACGGGCCGAGATCGCCTGCTTTGCAGGGGATACTGATGTGGTCGGTATGACTGTTGCAAGCGAACTTAACCTTGCAAACGAACTCGAAATCCCCTGCGCTGCTCTCTGCACCGTGGACAACTATGCAAACGGCATCGGCGGGGCATCGGCCCCGGAGTATGACGAGATCGTCGCTATTTCCCGAAGAAACGGCGAACGGATAACGGATATCATAACAAAAATCGTGGAAAAACTCGCATGACAGACACAGACATCTTTGGAAAACAGGTCCCGGTTCTTATCAGAAACGTCAGCCTGAACGGAAAAATACAGGAGATCTACCTCGACGGTACAGGAACGATCGGAGCGGTCGGAGAAAAAATCACCGACCACGACGCAGAGTTCATCATCGACGGGGACAAAGCGACCGCGCTGCCCGGCATGATCAATATGCATACCCACTCGCCGATGGGTCTGCTTCGCGGATACTCCGATGACATGCAGCTTTTTGAGTGGCTGTCCACCAAGATCTGGCCGACAGAGGCACATCTCACCGAGGGTGATATCTACTGGGGAGCAAAACTCGCCTGTCTGGAGATGATCCGCACCGGAACCACGACCTTCAACGACATGTATTTCAAAATGGAGCAGGTCGCCCGTGCCGTTGATGAATCCGGCATCAGAGCTTGTCTTTCCTACTGCATGATCGACGGCGGGGATCATGCGAAGTTCGAGTCGGAAGCCCGTATCATGGAGTCGACGGTCAAAAACATCAGAAGTATGAACAATCCGCGTGTCATGCCCGGCGTATCCCCCCATGCGGTCTATACCGTTTCTAAAGAAGGCCTCGCCTGGTGTGCGGAGTTTGCCAAAAAGGAGAATATCCCTCTGCATGTACATCTTTCCGAGACGGAGCAGGAGGTCACCGACTGTGTTGCAGCTCACGGTATGAGACCGCCGGCATGGCTGGATCACTGCGGTGTTTTGTCCGAGCAGTGCATAGCGGCACACTGCTGCTGGCTTGATCCGGAGGACATCTCGCTTCTTGCAAAGAGAGGGGTGACCGCAGTCCATAACCCGATCAGCAATATGAAGCTTGCCGGAAATCGTGCCCTCCCCTATCCGGAGATGAAAGCTGCCGGCGTGAACGTGGCGCTTGGAACGGACGGAGCTTCCTCGAACAATGATCTGGATATGTTTTCCGAGATGAAAACGGCTGCCATCCTGCAGAAGTTCTTCTGGAACGATCCGACCGTGATGCCGGCCGCCGATGCGCTGAAAATCGCATCACCGAACGGGGCAAAGGCATTGGGTCTCAACGCAGGGGTGATCGCTCCTGGATATCTCGCGGATCTGGTCCTTGTTGGAAGAAATCCGCTGAACGTTCCTGCATTCAACACGGATTCGAATGCCGTGTATGCAACGAGCGGTCTTGCCGTTTCAACGACTATCTGCGACGGTGTGATCCTGATGCACGACGGCGTGATCCCTGGTGCGGAAGAGATCATGGAAAAGGCAGGCTCGGTTGCCATGGATCTTGTCAGACGGGCAACGTCGGCATAATCATTTTATTTTTTGCGATTATCATTCATCCGTGATTATCAGAACAGGTTCCGTCGTCTGGTTTATTTCAGATGCTCTCCTACAGTAAAGAAATGGATCTGCACCAATTCCTCATCGAAGATCGGTATGTCGATCTCTTTCACCCGCTCATACAAAAGAAGGCCTGTGACCTCTTCTCCGATCCCGCCTCAGACATCGAAAAGGCTCGCATTGCTTATGAGTTTGTTCGTGATGATATCCCTCACTCATTTGATATACGGGCAGACATAATTACGGCAAAAGCCTCCGATGTTCTCAAGTATCGGACAGGTATCTGCCATGCAAAAGCAAATCTTCTCGCAGCTCTCCTTCGGTCACAGAAAATCCCCGCAGGGTTTTGTTTTCAGCACGCGACCCTCGCGGACGATGATTCGCTTGGATACTGTGTTCACTGCTTCAACGCGGTATTTCTCGAAGGTCACTGGATAAAACTGGATGCCCGCGGCAATAAAAAAGGCGTCAGCGCACAGTTTTCTCTGGATGAACCGATACTTGCATTCAAAAACCGGAGCGGATATGATGAATACTTCTGGCCGGGCATCTTTGCCTCTCCCCATCCTGAAACGATGAAGATGCTGGAAAAAGCGTCATCTCTTCAGGATATCATCGACAACATTCCAGATACCGTCACTGACATTCCCGACATCCCTGAGTGATCGCTTCATCCTGTTTTCAGAAGTTTATGACATTGTGCCTCAATGGGTATTTATTTATATTTTCGCGCATATGTGTACTATCGTTATGACACAGCAAATCAAAAAAATCGCCATTGCGCAGGATGGGAGTCTGGTCTCCCAGCACTTTGGTCACTGCATGAGCTATGCATTATTCACTTTCGAAGATGGAAAAATGACCCGGCTTGCCGATCTGGAAAATCCCGGTCACGAGCCCGGAAAACTTCCGCGTCTTCTTGCAGCTGAAGGTGTGAATATCGTCATCGCCGGGGGTATGGGTCCGCGTGCGATCGATCTCTTTGAAGCGAACGGCATCGAAGTTATTCTTGGCGTCTCGGGAGATCTCGGCCGTGCAGCCGAAGCTTATGCAAACGGTACTCTCACTGCCGGAACAAGTTCCTGCTCACATGATGATCATGCATGCGGAGGCGAAGAACACGAACATGAACACGACCACCCGGCTCATGTCGTCTGTATCAGCTCGACCGGAACGTCCCTCGATTCTCCGGCTGATATGAAATTCGGCCGTGCCCCGTACTTTGCCCTGATCAATCTCTCCTCGAACACAGCCTCCATATTCCAAAATCCGTTTACCGATGGCGAAAGCGGCGTTGGTCCAAAGGTAGTACAGCTCCTCGCATCAAACGGCGTTTCCGTCTTACTTACCGGAAGAAGCGGTGTGAATGCAGGTGCGGCATTGAAAGCCGGCGGTATCGCCGCCTATGAACTCACTGAACCGATCACGATCGCCGAAGCCCTGCAGAAATACCTTGCTCACGAACTCTCACCCCTCATGTAATATGAAGATCGCCATCGCAAGCGGAAAAGGCGGGACGGGAAAAACGATGGTCGCCGCAAATCTGGCTTATGTGCTGTCTCAGCACGAACGTGTCTCCCTTGTGGATTGTGATGCGGAAGAACCCGATCTTCATCTGTACTTCCCGGGTGAACCGCGTTGTGTTCGGGTGAAGACCGGCATCCCCAAAATCGACACGCATGCCTGCGATCTGTGCGGTGAATGCGGAACATTCTGCAGATACGGCGCTCTCACGGTCCTCAAAGACCGTGTCCTTTTCTTTTCCGAGATGTGTCACTCGTGCGGCGGGTGCACAATCGTCTGTTCGAGACATGCCATCTCGGAAGAAGAACATGCCATCGGGTCTGTGGAGATACGAACGATCTCGGATACGCTCAATCTCTATAGCGGCATCATGGATCCCGGGCAGGTTCTGGCGCCGAACATCATCCGTGCGGCAAAGGAAGAAGCCGCGTCCGCGCTCATGATCTGCGACGCGGCTCCCGGCATTGCCTGTCCGGTGATCGAAGCGTCGGCGGATGCGGATTTCATCCTTCTCGTGACCGAACCAACACCGTTCGGCGTTGCAAACCTTTCCCAGATGACCGAACTTACCCGAATGCTTAAGATCCCGGCGGCTGTAGTGATCAATCGAAGCTTCGGCGATGATGAGCTCGTTCACGCGTTCTGTCGGGATGCAGATCTGCCTATATGGCTGACCATCCCGTTTTCGCGGGAGTTTGCCGCTGTGCAGAATGCGGGCGGTCTGATCTCCCGTGCGTTTCCCGAATGGGAGAAAGCATTCCTTGATCTGTATGCCGGAATCTGCAGTCGGGGTGATGCATCATGAAAATTGCCGTTGTCAGCGGAAAAGGCGGGACTGGAAAAACCACCGTCGCTGCAGCACTTGCCGACCTCACGTCAGGCCCTCTCATTCTTGCTGACTGCGATGTCGATGCCGCAAACTTCGGACTTGTGTTTCCTGCAAAGAATACAACGACAATCCCGTATGCGGGACGCGAGGTTGCCTGTATCTACGCGAATGTTTGTACCGGCTGCGGTGCCTGCGAGGACGTTTGCCGTTTTTCCGCGGTTCATGTCAACGAATGGACGGCAGAGGTCGATCCTCTTTCCTGCGAAGGATGCGGGACCTGCACGCTTGTCTGCCCAACAGATGCGGTCACGCTGAAAAAGATGATCTCCGGCGAGATCATTACCGGAACAACGGCAAAAGGCCCTCTCGTTTCTGCGAAACTTTTTGCCGGGTCAGGCAACTCCGGACGGATGGTGCATGAAGTGAAACGCCGTGCCCAAACACCGGATCTGGACTCTCCGGTCATCATCGACGGCCCGCCGGGTATCGGCTGTCCGCTGATCGCGACCGTTGGCGGCGTGGATGCAGTTCTCATGGTTACCGAGCCCGGCATTTCTGCAGTCCATGATCTCAAACGGCTGGTTACGGTATGCAGCGGGCTTCATCTGCGGATGTTTGCCGTGATAAACCGGTATGATCTGTCTAAAGAACTGGATCGTGAAATTGAGAAATTGTGCGGCGAAGAAGGTATCCCGATCGTCGGCAGGATCCCGTTCGATGAACATGTGGTGACTGCCGTCTCTTCATGTATGCCGGTGACGCGAATTTCCTGTCCAGCGGCGGAAGCGCTTTGTTCGATGAAGGAAATTCTCTTCAGCAAACTCTGACCGGTCCCGGTTTATCGAAACATGTGCGGGACACATGATCCCGTCCCCCGCTTTTTTTTAGAAATATTATCTCTTGACAATCGCGCGTAGTTAATGTATTTTGTATAAGTTCATATTTTAGTACACAATATTAGATTTACAAACCCACCATTATTCTTCAAAAATAACATAAAACGTGGTTTAGTTAACATCACAATTAAATGCTGAAAAACGTGACCGTTTTTATGGTACTATCATGCAGATGAACTATGTGACCACCATATGCCCGTACTGCGGTACTGGCTGCGCACTCAATCTCGTTGTTCGTGATGGAAAAACAGTAGGGGTTGCCCCTTCCAACCGTTCTCCGGTCTGTTCCGGGAAACTCTGTTCCCGCGGACTCCGTGCTGCCCAGGCTCTTGATGAAGCAAGGATAAAACAGCCTTTTGTCAAAGGAGAACCGGCAGACTGGGATGCTGCGATCGGTAAAGCAGCTGAACTCAAAAAGTATGCTGCGGGCGAAGTTGCCGTTATTACTTCAGCACGTCTCACGAACGAAAATCAGTTCCTTGTACAGAAGTTTGCCAAGGAACTGGGTGCCGTGATCGGCGTTGTGAACGGCGGAACGGGAAGCTCAACCACCACGCTCAATGAAATCAGGGATGCCGACGTGATTCTTGCACTCGGCGATGTAATGAAAGCCCTTCCCCTCACAGGAAACAAAATTCTCCAGGCTAAAGAAAAAGGTGCCCGCATTCTCTATATCGGTCCGCAGAGCTATACTGCCGTCCAGGCAGACACGGTCGAGATCAGTGACGAGTATGCGGACCTCCCGCCCGGATTCAGTACACTTCTGAAGAATGCCGCCCTCCCGGTCGTTGTCTATCTGGCAAACGATGCAGCAGCCGCGGCCTTCGCCGCCGGACTCAAGATCAATGCTGCGGTATTGTACGATACAAACAACGGCCGCGGCACTGCTGCCATGGGCATCACACCTCTTTCACTTCCGGAGACCGTCAAAGCTGCCTTCATTATCGCCGAAACTCCGGAGATGGAACAGGACATCTATGCAGATCTTCTCGAAAAACTCGACAGCCTTGAACTGAGTATTGTCGCCGCATCTTCCGAAACTTCCCTTTCGGGAATTGCCGACATTGTTTTACCGGTCTCTGCACTCCACGAAAGCGAAGGCACGGTCACCAACTGGGAGGGACGTATTCAAAAGATCAACCAGGCCGTCGCCTCGCCGGACGGTGTCAAACCGCTTGCTGATGTTCTCGTTGATCTTGCCGGAAAGGTTGGCATCAGCATCCCCACCGGCACGCCGGGGGAGATTTACACTGCCCTCGCCGCCGAGGTCCCGGTATTTGCCGAGGCATCGTATGAACAGATAACGAAACCGGAAGGCGTCTATCTTCGCGAGGCCTGATCATGTCTGAAAAAGGTGATATGTTCTATGCCTGGACGAAGTTCGACGATATCAAAGGCGAATGCGGAGGAGCTGTCATCTCGCTCCTCAAGTATGCTCTGGAAGCAAAGATCGTTGATGTTGTCTTAACGGTCCGAAAGGGATATGATATCTACGATCCTTTGCCGGTATTCATCACTGATCCGGCAGAACTCGCTTCATGTGCGGGATCTCTGCACTGTGGAACGTTTCTTCTCCCGAAACTGATCAAAAAGTATCTGAACGGCGCTAAAGATCTTAAAGTAGCGATCACCGTCAAAGGATGCGACGCGAAAGCGCTGTATGAACTTGCCAAACGTCAGCAGATCAATATGGACAATGTTCTCTCTATCGGTCTCAACTGCGGAGGGTCCGTTTCACCGACTGTCGCCCGTGAGATGATCGCCGAAAAGTACGGGATCGATCCCGATGACGTCGTCAAAGAGGAGATCGACAAGGGACAGTTCATCGTGATGACCAAAGACGGTCAGCATAAAGGCATTAAGATCGATGAACTTGAAGAAGAAGGCCTCGGCCGCCGTGCAAACTGCCAGCGCTGCGAGACCAAGATCCCCCGGCAGGCGGATCTTGCCTGCGGTAATTGGGGTGTTTTCGGCGAAAAGGCAGGCAAAGCAACCTTTGTCGAGGTCTGTTCTCCAAAAGGCGCAGCCGTATTCGACGGGGCTGTCAATGCCGGAGCGATCGATGTTTGTTCTCCCGATCCAAAAGGTCTCGAGATACGTGGAAAGATCGAGTCCGTCATGGTCAAGATGGGGAAAAAGGCTCAGAAGAGTCAGTTTGCAGCTCTGGGTGAAGGAACCGAGCGGCTCGCCACAATCATGCGCGACTCTTCCCGCTGTATCACCTGCCGTGCATGCATCGAAAACTGTCCGATCTGTTACTGTGTCGAGTGTTCTACCTTGAAACCCCATCTTGTTGACCAGACAAAGACGCCGCCCGACTTTATGTTCCATCTAATAAGATTCGCCCATATCGCCGACTCCTGCGTGAACTGCGGACAGTGTCAGGAACTCTGCCCTGCCGAAATTCCAAACGCCCTTTTCATGCATGCCCAGCAGGTCGAACTTGAAAAGATGTTCGGGCACACGCCTGGAATTGACATGAGTCTTCCCGTACTTGCGTTTGCAGAAGAGAGAGATGAACGCCAGCGTTTGAACGATACCGGATCAGATATGATCTTCGAAAATGTGTTCAAGGAGTAAAACTAAGAAAAACCTGCATTCTTTACACAGAACTGAGATGCACACCAGCTTTCATTCAGTCCAACCCACGCATATATCCCCTCCCCATACTTTTTTTGACGGTTCTCGTATCCGGTCAATACCTCTGAATCCTATGTCTTCTCTCTCCTTTAAATAGTGTGAGTGACAATACCTCAGAACAATCAACTTCATCCGAGAAAAGTGAATCAGCTCATGGGATCTACACGTATTTTCAAACGCCGAACCGTTAGTGATAATCGGGTCGCCCCTTTTCTCATCATACTTGCCGCGGTCTGCTGGGGAACGATCGGGATCTTCACCCGGGAACTTCAGGCCTCAGGATTCACCTCTGTTCAGATAACCGCAGCACGCTGCGGGGTGACTGCTCTCTGTCTTGTCACGGGTTTGCTTCTTACCGACCGGGAAAAACTTAAGATCGTTTTAAAGGATATCTGGCTGTTTATCGGGACCGGACTTCTGAGCATCGTGTTTTTCAACATCTGCTACTTTACCTCGATCCAGTATCTCACCCTCTCGATGGCTTCGGTACTGCTGTATACGGCACCGTTTTTTGTGATGATCATGTCGTTGTTTTTGTTCCATGAAAAAATGACGTTACAGAAAGGCATTGCCCTTATTCTTGCATTCAGCGGGTGCGTGCTGACTGCGGGCATCATCGGCGGCGAAGTCAGCAGCATCACGGAGATCGGGATCCTTATCGGACTTGGATCAGGATTCGGGTATGCCTTATACACGATTTTCGGGAGGCTGGCTCTCAAAAAATATCATCCGATAACGATCACTGCATACACGTTTGTGGTTGCGGCCATTGGGATACTTCCATTCTGTGATGTTGGAACTATGGTTCAGCTTTCTCTGGGAAATCCGGGAATTCTGCCGTATATTCTGATCCTCAGCATTGTATGTACGGTACTTCCTTACTTCCTGTACACGAAAGGTCTGCAACATGTGGAAGGGGGAAAGGCATCGGTGATGGCGTTTGTTGAGCCGATGGTTGCAACACTTATCGGCATCTTCCTTTTCCATGAACAGATGACCCTGTTGAATATGACCGGCGTCGTTCTGATCTTTGCTGCTATCGTTCTTTTGAACAGGCGACGTTGGTCTCCAGCTGCCCCCTGATACCTCCCGATTTTCATGTGGCCCTGCAGATCCGGTGCTGCGCGCACAACTGCTTTTTATCACATATTTGTGTGCTATAATTCTGCATGTGTTCTTTGAAAATTCCAAGCTCAATATGGATTTTATATCAAAATCCATCGGCAATATGCCAATAAATTTTAATTTTATGGACATGTGCGGCTTGAATTTTTAATTGAGGGACACACAGGCGAAAAAATCGAAATTCGCGTTTAAAATGAGCTTTTTTGAAAATGGGTCATTTTAACAAAGATTAACTACAAATAATAAGTTGGAGGGTTTCGTTATAGTTGAAATAGTTTGCAGCGGAGATCCGCCTGAGTCAGAGCCGATCATTCGTGTACATGGTCTGACCAAAGTCTTTGGTCATGATCCGGAAAAAGCCCTGGAACTTCATCGTTTGGGCCGCTCAAAAAAGGAAGTCCACGAAGAGACCCATGCGACGATCGCTCTGCACAATGTCTCTTTCGAGGTTATGCGTGGAGAGACTTTCGTTCTTATGGGTCTTTCCGGCAGTGGGAAATCAACTCTTCTTCGTTGTATTAATCGTCTTATTGATCCGACAAAAGGTGAGATCGAGATCGACGGGGAAGATATTATCAGTATGAATCATGAGGAGCTTCGGCTGCTTCGCAGGAAGAAACTCGGCATGATCTTTCAGAATTTTGCCCTGCTTCCGCAGAGAAATATTCTGGACAACGTAACGTTCGGTCTTGAGATCATGGGGATTTCTAAAGATGAACGTAATCAGCGGGCCGAACAAGTCCTCGAGATGGTAGGCCTTGGCGGCTACGGAAACAGCATGCCTTCAGAACTTTCAGGCGGGATGAAGCAGCGTGTTGGTCTTGCCCGTGCGCTAACGAGCGATCCGGACATTTTGTTGATGGACGAAGCATTCAGCGCTCTTGATCCGCTGATCCGCCGCGATATGCAGGACGAGCTGCTGGAACTTCAGGAGAGGCTCGGCAAAACGATCATCTTCGTTACCCATGATCTTGATGAGGCACTGAAGCTCGGCACAAGAATCGCTCTGATGAAAGACGGGGCGATCGTGCAGATCGGTACGCCGGAGGAGATCCTGACCAACCCGGAGAATGCCTATGTCGAGAAGTTCGTCGCCGATGTGGACCTGACAAGGGTGTACTCGGCAA
>LSQX01320727.1_pt1 | contig 19376 bp, 20 predicted proteins | sample 654561 | NCBI WGS metagenome assembly LSQX01 (sample SAMN04489861, study PRJNA283612) | anaerobic digester metagenome | isolation source: 4 biogas reactors fed with cattle manure at either 37C or 55C with and... | place: Denmark: Kongens Lyngby | collected 2014
CCGATGGCCGCCTGGGCCGACCTGGACGCGCCGCTGCTGGGCCACCGCATCAACGCCTACGAGCCGCTGTTCACGCGCCTGGACCCCAAGCAGGTCGACGCCATGGTGGAGGCCAGCCGGGACACCCTGGCCGGACCCACGCCAGCGCCCGGGGCGGCGGCGGCGAAGGCAAAGGACGGGAAGAAGACGGCGCCCGCCAAACAGGAACCCGAGGCTCCCGGCATCATCGGCATCGCGGACTTCGCCAGGCTCGACCTGCGCATCGGCAAGGTGGTGGCCTGCGAGTTCGTCGAGGGCTCGGACAAGCTGCTGCGCTTCGAGCTCGACGCCGGCGAGCTCGGCACGCGCCAGGTGTTCTCCGGAATCCGCGCCAGCTACGGGGATCCGGCTGCGCTGGTGGGCCGCAACGTGGTCTTCATCGCCAACCTGGCGCCCCGGCGGATGCGCTTCGGCGTCAGCGAGGGAATGATCCTGTCGGCGGGCTTCGACGGCGGCGCGCTCGCGCTGCTGGGCGCGGACGACGGCGCCGCGCCCGGGATGCCGGTGCGCTGAGCCGGCGATGGGCGCCCGCGACGCCGCCGACGCCCTGGTCGAACGCCTCGACCGCCTGCTTCCGCAGACCCAGTGCGGCCAGTGCGGCCACGCCGGCTGCCGCCCCTATGCGGAAGCCATGGCCGCGGGGAGGGCGGGCGTCGACCGCTGCCCGCCCGGCGGCGACGACGGCGCCCGCGCACTGGCGAAACTGCTTGGCGTGCCTCCCCTCCCCTACGACCGGACGCTCGGCGAATACCGACCGCCGGAGGTCGCGCTGGTGGTGGAAGCCGACTGCATCGGCTGCACCAAGTGCATCCAGGCCTGCCCCGTGGACGCCATCGTCGGCGGCAGCAAGCGGATGCACGTGGTGCTCGAACCGCTGTGCACCGGCTGCCGGCTCTGCGTGCCGGCCTGCCCGGTGGACTGCATCGTGATGCTGCCGGCGCCCGCCTACGGAGAGGCGCAGGCCGAGCAGATGCGCTCGACCCCGTAGCCGCGCGCACGCAGCTTCTCGACCACGCCGTCCTCGCCGAGCAGGTGCATCGCGCCCACGACCACGAGGGTGTCGTCGGTGCCGTCCTCGCGCAGGCGCGCCTCCAGGCGGGGCAGCCAGCGGTCGTTGCGCTCGACGTTGATCGCCCGGTACAGGTCCGGGAAGTCACGCCTGAGCTCGGCCACGGTGCCATCGACCAGCGCCTGCGCGTCGCCGGCCCGCCACGCGGCGTGCAGCTGCAGCAGCTCGCCGGGGCCCTCCCGGGCCTGGTCGAGCGCCTGTTCCAGCATCTGCAGCTGTTCCGCGGCGTCCATCCCGTCCAGGTAGGCGATCTGCTGGGGGCCGGTCTCGAGCCCGGCCGTGGGCTTCTGGCCGGCCTGCGCCAGCCCGCCCAGGTGCGCGTCGAGCCCGAGGGCCGGGTCGAAGCCATGGGACATCATCTGCGACACCGTCACCAGGATGCCGACGTACCAGGGCTCGAAGCGCTGCAGCGTGTCCATCGTCATGCCCATCGCCGCCAGCAGGGACGCGTTCTCCCTGCCCCACTCCGCGAGCTTGCCGGCGAGCGCCGGGCCCAGTTCGTCGTCGAGCGTGCGCCCGTCGCCGCGCAGGGCCGCGCGCGCCATCTGCAGCGCCAGCTGCGGCGAGGCCAGTTCTTCGGGCGACAGTTCGAACAGCAGCTTCTCGGCGTCGGCGAAGGCCAGCTCGACGTCCGGCGACAGCGGATAGTCGCCCGGCAGCAGCAGGTGGAAGGAGCCGAGCAGGTACAGCGAGTTGTCCTCGTCCGACACCTTCCACAGCAGCGGCACCGGCGGCGCCTGCGTGGACGCGGACGCGGGTCCGTCCCCGGCGGGCACCGGCCCGGCCGCGACCGCGCAGGCGGCGGCGATGGCGAGGCCGGCGGCGAGCACGGGCGCGATCAGGGAGGAGCGGAACGGGCGCAGGGTCATCGGCATGCCTGGGTCAGGTACGGGTCGGGGGATAGGATTTCTCGCCGGCGGTGACCGCGAGGTCGAGCCGGTTCTCCGGCGGCGGCAGCGGGCAGGTGGCGTAGGCGGTGAACGCGCAGGGCGGGTTGTAGGCACGGTTGAAGTCGAGCACCACGCGCCCGGCCGCATCCGGCGCCGCGGTCTCCAGGTAGCGGCCGGCACCGTAGCTTTCGTGTCCGCTGGTGCGGTCGGCGAAGACCAGGAACAGGCCGCCCTCCGTGCCCTCCAGCGCTTCGAGCCTGTAGTCGACGCCGCCGCGGCTGAACTCGACGGCGCCCGGATTCGGCACGGCGTCGAGGCCGCCGACGATGTTGGCGATCTCCAGCGTCTTGCCGGGCGGGTGCGGGACGAAGCGCGCATCCAGCTGCCAGCCCGCGTCGACCGGCCAGTACGGGATCTCGCCCAGGCCGGTGCGGGTCGGTGCGTCGGCGTGCTTGACGCGCAGCGCCCGGCGTTCGCCGCGCCGGATCAGCGACAGGCGGCCGCGCCCCTCGTCGAACAGGATCACGCCGGGCTCCGGCTGGTGGTCGTCGCGCAGTTCCACCCGTCCCTTCACCGGGGCATCGCCGAGGGCCACGTCGACCCCCGGTTCGGGCGTGAAGTACACCCGGTCCCCGTCCTGCTCGACCAGGCCGAGCTTCTCCGGTCCCATGGCCAGGCGGATCCCGCTGGAGGCGCTGCTCCCCACGAAGTGCGCCCGCAGCTCCAGCCAGTGCAGCCCGACCAGGCTGGTCCAGCCGTCCTCGGCGAGCAGCTGCGCGCGGCGCTGGTCGCGCCACAGCTGTTGCGCGGCGACGAGTTCGGCGCTCGCCTCCGGCGCCGGCTCTTCCGCGGCCACGACCGACGGACCGCGCTCTCCGCCGCAGGCGGAAAGAAGCATCGCGGCGAACAGGGCCGCAATCGCGGCGCGTGCATTGCATGCGTTCATCAACGTCCCCTCATGAACCAGCGATCGATCCCGGAAAGCGGGATATGCGTCCAGGTCGGACGGCCATGGTTGCACTGCCCGGAGCGCTCGGTGGCTTCCATCTCGCGCAGCAGGGCGTTCATCTCGGCGATCGTCAGCCTCCGGTTGGCGCGGACCGCGCCGTGGCAGGCCATCGTCGAGAGCAGCTCGTCGCGCGCCTCGCGCACGCGCCGGCTTTCCCCGTGCTCGCGCAGGTCGGCCAGCACGTCGCGCAGCAGCGCCTCGGTGTCGCCATGGGCCAGCAGCGCGGGCACGCCGCGGAGCAGCAGCGACTGCGGCCCGGTGCGCCCGACCTCGAAGCCAAGCGCGGCCAGCGTTTCCGCCTCGCGCTCGGCGACGTCGGCCTCGCGCTCGCTCACCGCCACGGCCTGGGGCACCAGCAGCGGCTGCACCCGGAGCCCGGCGCCGTCGTGCGCGGCCTTCAGCTTCTCGTAGCCGATCCGCTCGTGGGCGGCGTGCATGTCCACCACCACGAGGCCGTCGGCGGCCTCCGACAGGATGAAGATGCCGTGCAGCTGGGCGATCGCGAAGCCCAGCGGCGGGATGCCATCGCACCCGCCGTCCGGCATCGGAACGATCGGGGAAGCGCCGTCCCCCTGGAAGGCGGCGGCCGTCGACTCCGCGACCGCCACCGTGGCGCCGGATCCATACAGCAGCGCGTAGGCGTCCCGGCCGCCGTCGTCGCGCAGCGACAGCCCCGGCTGCCCGGCGACGCGTGCCGCGAGCTCGCGCGCCACCTGCGCCTGCGTGGTGACCGCGGCGACCAGCGGCGCGTTGCCGGCGCGCGTATCGGCAAGCGCCTGGTGCAGCGCGCGGTACACGAAGTCATGCACCATGCGCGCGTCGCGGAAGCGGACCTCGTGCTTGGCGGGGTGCACGTTGACGTCGACCCGCGTCGGATCAAGCTCCAGGAACAGCACGTAGGCCGGCTGCCTGCCGTGGAACAGGACGTCGGAATAGGCCTGCTTCACGGCGTGCGCCACGCTGCGGTCGCGGACCGCGCGGCCGTTCACGTAGAGGTACTGCTGGTCGGCGCTCGCTCGCGAATAGGTGGGCTGCGCGATCCAGCCGTGCAGGCGCAGCCCGGGCGCGGCCTCTCCGCCGTCGCCGGCCGTGCGCGGCCCGAGCGCATGCTCGACCCGCAGCGCCGCCCGTGCGAAGGCCTCGCCCAGGGTCTCCATCAGTCGGCCGGCGCCCTCGTCCAGGGCCAGGCCTTCCGCGCCGCCGCGGTAGCGCCGCGACGCCCGGCCGTTGTGCGTGACCCTCAGTTCGACGTCGGGCCGCGCCAGCGCCAGCGAGCGCAGCCAGTCCTCGATGTGGCCGAGCTCGGTGCGTTCGGCCCGCAGGAACTTGCGCCGCGCCGGCACGTTGTAGAACAGGTCGCGGACTTCCACCGTCGTGCCCTGGGGATGGGCCCTGGGCTCGACCTCGCCCACCCGCCCGCCGTCGACCTGCAGCGCGGCGCCCCGGTCGGCGCCGGCGCGGCGCGAACCGATGCTGAAGCGGCTGACCGACGCGATCGACGGCAGCGCTTCGCCGCGGAAGCCGAGCGTGGCCACGCGCTCGAGGTCGTCGAGCGAGGCGATCTTGCTGGTGGCGTGGCGCGACACCGCGAGCGCGAGTTCCCCGGGCGCGATGCCGAGGCCGTCGTCGCGCACGCGCACCAGGCGGACCCCGCCTTCCTCGAGGTCGATGTCGATGCGGCGCGCCCCCGCGTCAAGCGCGTTCTCGACCAGCTCCTTGACCACCGACGCGGGACGTTCGATGACCTCGCCGGCGGCGATCTGGTTGACGAGGGTGTCGGGAAGCTGGTGGATGCTCAAGAAGCTGCGGCCGCCCGGCGCGCGCCGGGCCGATGGGGGACCAGCCCCGATGATAAGCGAGGGGACCCGTCAGCGGCTGCCGCCGCTGGCCGCCACCGAGGCTGCGCCGCCGGACCCCGCGCGCATCGCGAACAGCGTGCCCGGGGGCGGCTGGCTGGTGAAGTAGGTCTTGACGCCGTCGAGCACCGCGCGCGCCACGTTCGACTGGAACGCCGGATCGACCAGCCGCTTTTCCTCCTCGGGATTGGAGAGGAAGGCGGTCTCGACCAGCATCGCGGGCATGTCCGAGGTGCGCAGCACCGCGAAGTTGGCACGCTCGATGTGGGGCTTGTGGTTGTTGCCGATGCGCTTGAGGCCCTCGAGCACGTGGTTGCCCGCGTCCTCCGACGCCTTCATCTGTCCGCTCTGGGTGAGGTCGAGCAGCACGTTGGTGAGCATGCTGTCCGAGGTCGCCACCTTGCCGCCACCGATCAGGTCGGCCGCGTTCTCCTTGTCCGCCAGCCATCGCGCCCGCTGCGAGGACGCGCCCTTGAGCGAGAGCACGTACACCGACGATCCCTTGGCGCTGCGGTTCTCCGCGGCGTCGGCGTGGATCGAGATGAACATGTCCGCGCCGGCGGCGCGCGCAAGCTGCGCGCGGCGGTTGAGCGGGATGAAGACGTCGGCGTCGCGCACCAGGTGCGCCTTCAGGCCCGGGGTGGCATCCACCTGGCGCGCGAGCTCGCGCGCGATGGCGAGGGTGATGTCCTTCTCGCGCTTGCCGGTCGGACCCACGGCACCGGGGTCCTGGCCGCCGTGGCCGGCGTCGATCGCGATCACCAGCGGGCGCGCGGCGCCGCTGGCCGCGGCTTCGGCGGCGTTGGGAAGGGTCGGCACCGCCTGCCGCGGCGACGGGTCGCTCGATGGCTGCGGCCGCTGCGGCGATGCCGTGGACGTGGCCGGCGGCGCGCCTGCGCCGGCGGGAAGGCTTGCGATCAGGCGCGACGTGGCCTCGTTCGAGGCCCGGGACGCGTCGACGGCCGAACGGGCGGCGCCGCTCTGGGTCGCCGCGGCGATCCGCGCGATCGGATCGGCGGCCGGGGGCGTGGAGCCGGCAGCAGCGCCGGGCGCGGCCGGGCCATGGTCTCCGGGCCACTCCAGGACGAGGCGCAGGCCGTCCGCCCCGGACTCGAAGCGCGGCTCCATCGCCACCACCGGCATTGCGAGGTCGAAGACCACGCGCGTGGTGCCCGGCGCCGGCCGCCCGCTGCGGACGCCGCTGACCACGCCTGCCCCGGCCGGGAGCTTCGCCCGCGGCGCGATGCGGCTGCCCGGGAAGTCGACGACCAGGCGGTCGGGGCCGCTGAGCGGGATGAGGCGGAACTCGGCCCTGGCGTCCAGGTGCAGCTCGGCGCGCGTTCCCGTGGGTCCGGCGCTCAGGCGCAAGTCATTGATTTCAGCGGCCCGGACGAGGTTCCAGGCCAGCGCGCCCAGGAGGGCCGCACCGAGCAGGAGTTGCTGGAGATGGATTCCCCGGAGGCGCATGGCCGCAAGTGAAGCACCATGCCGCCGTCTTTGCAACACTTTTTCCCTTACGAATCCGGCACCTGCCTCCGCTTCCTCGGGCTACGGTTCAGGAAGCCCGCGCAAACGTCGCTCGCGGTCGAACGCGGCCGCCCAGTCGTCCCCCGTCGACCCGCGGAAGCGCAGCAGGCAGGCGCGTCCTTCGTCCAGGACCTCGAGCGCGACCTCGAGGTCGGGCGCAGGCAGCGCCCCGGCGCCGCGCTCGGGCCATTCCACCAGCCACAGCCGGGCGTCGGCGTCGTCGAGGCCGAGGAATTCGAGCTCCCCGGCGTTCCCGATGCGGTACAGGTCCAGGTGCAGGACTTCGCCGCCGGCGGCGAGCGGATAGCGCTCGACCAGGGTGTAGGTGGGACTCTTCACCGGCCCGGACACGCCCAGCCCGCGCAGCCAGGCGCGCGCGATCGTGGTCTTGCCGGTGCCCAGGTCGCCGTGCAGGTGCACGACCGCCCCGGCAGGAGCCGTCGAGGCGAGGTCGGCGGCCAGCGTCTCGGTGGCGCCCGCATCCGGCAGGTAGGCGCTGCGCACGGAGGACATCAGCACGCGTCCACGCCGCGGAGCGCGGCGACCAGGTCGCTGGGCAGCAGGCCGCGCCCGCCACCCTCGCGGGCCGCGCGGTCGCCGGCCACCGCATGCAGCAGCGCACCCGCGGCGGCGGCCTCCGCCGCGGCCAGGCCCTGGGCGCGCAGCGCGGCGATGATGCCGGTCAGCACATCGCCCATGCCGCCCACGGCCATGCCCGGGTTGCCGGCATCGATGATCCAGGTGCGTCCGTCGGGGGCCGCCACCACCGTGCCCGCGCCCTTGAGCACGGCGACGCAGCCAAGCCGCGCGACCAGCGCCTGCGCGGCGGCGATGCGGTCGCGCCCGACCTCGTCGCGCATCCGCCCCAGCAGGCGCGCGGCCTCGCCGGGATGCGGCGTGACCACGGTCCCGCCGGGAAGGGGGCGCGGGTTCGCGGCAAGCAGGTTCAGCGCGTCGGCGTCGACCACCAGCGCGTGGGCCCGCGAGGTCGCCGTGGCCACGAGGCTGCGGGCCCAGTCGTCCCGGCCCAGGCCCGGGCCGAGCGCGCAGACATCGGCCGCCGCCAGCAGCGGCCCCATCTGCATGGGGTCCTCGATCGCATGCGCCATCGCTTCCGGGCTGCGCGCCAGCAGCGGGCCCACGTGCGCCGCTCGCGTGGCCACGCTCACAAGGCCCGCCCCCGCGCGCAGGGCGGCGGCCGCGGCCAGCATGGCGGCCCCGCCCATGCCGTGGTTGCCGCCCGCGACCAGCACGTGGCCGGCATCGCCCTTGTGCGCGGTGCGCGCGCGGACCGGCAGCAGGCCGCGCAGCGCCGGCGGGCGCAGCCGCAGTGCGCGCGGCGACACGCCGTCGAAGGCCGCGGGCGACACGTCGAGCGACGCCAGCTCCAGGACGCCGACGTGGTCGAGGGCAGCGCCCGTCGCGAGCCCGGCGTGGTCGCCCATGAACTGCAGGGTGCGGCTGGCGCGCACCGCGATCCCGGGGACGTCGCCGCAGGAGGCGTCCACGCCCGAGGGCACGTCGAGCGCGAGCACCGGCGCGCCGCTGGCGGCGATGGCCGCGATCAGCGCGTTGCTCGCGTCGTCGGGCCGACCGTCGAAACCGATCCCGAAGAGCGCGTCGACCACCAGGTCGCAGCCCGCCAGTCCCGCACCGGCGGTCGAGACGCGGCCGCCGGCGTCCACGAAGGCCGCCATCGCGCGGCGCGCCAGGTCGCTGCGCGGCGCCTCGCCCGGCGCGTGCACCGCCCTCACGTCGCGGCCGGCCTCGAGCGCGTGCCGGGCCAGTACGTAGCCATCGCCGCCGTTGTTGCCGGGCCCGCAGGCGACCACGATGCGCAGCGCCCGGGGCCAGTGCGCGAGCACGCAGCGCCAGGCCGCCGCCCCCGCGCGCCGCATCAGTTCGGACTCATCGCCGCCGAGCAGCGCCGTCGCCTGCGCCTCGATCCGGCGCATCGCGGCGACGTCGAACAGCGGCGTGGCGGCCTCGGTTCCGGTGGCGTGCATCGCACGGATTCTATACTCGCCCCACCATGCCCACGCCTTCCGCCGACGCCGGCGACGCGAGCGCGTCGCGCTCCGGCACCGCCCTGCCCGACCCCGCCGCGCTCGCGCAGCGGATCCGCGCGCTCGTGCGCGAAGCGGGCTTCCAGCGCTGCGGGATCACCGGCGTCGACCTGGGCGCCGACGAGGGGCACCTCCGCGACTGGCTCGCGCGAGGCTTCCACGGCTCGATGGACTGGATGGCGCGCCACGGCGACAAGCGGTCGCGCCCGCGGGAGCTGGTGCCCGGCACGGTCAGCGTGCTTTCCGTCGGCCTCGACTACGGGCGCCGCGACGACGTCGAGGCCTGGGCGACCCTGGCCGACGGCGAACGGGCCTACGTGGCCCGCTATGCGCTGGGCCGCGACTACCACAAGCTGATGCGCAGCCGCCTGCAGAAGCTGGCCGACCGCATCGCCGCCGAGGTCGGCCCCTTCGGCCACCGCGTGTTCGTCGACTCCGCGCCGGTGCTGGAGCGCGCGCTCGCGCGCAACGCGGGGCTCGGCTGGATCGGCAAGCACACCTGCCTGATCGACCGCGACGGCGGCTCCTGGTTCTTCCTCGGCGAGATCTACCTGGACCTGCCGCTGCCGCCCGATGCGCCGGCGACGTCGCACTGCGGCAGCTGCACCCGGTGCATCGAGGTCTGCCCGACGCGGGCCATCCTGGGCCCCAACGTGCTCGATGCGCGCCGCTGCATCAGCTACCTCACGATCGAACACGAGGGGTCGATCGACGAAGAGCTGCGGCCGCTGATGGGCAACCGGATCTTCGGCTGCGACGACTGCCAGCTGGCCTGCCCCTGGAACAAGTTCGCGCGGCGCCACGACGAGCCCGATTTCCGCGCGCGGAACCGGCTCGACGAGGCCTCCCTCGCCCAACTGTTCGCCTGGGACGAGGAGGAGTTCCTGCGCCGCACCGAGGGCACCGCGATCCGCCGCAGCGGGCACGCGCGCTGGCTGCGCAACATCGCGATCGCGCTCGGCAACGCGCCCGGGACGCCGGAGGTGCTGGCGGCGCTCGCGGCCCGGCGCGACCACCCGGACCCGGTGGTCCGCGAACACGTGCAGTGGGCCCTGGCGCGCCACGCCGGGGCCGCTCCGCGGGAGCAGCCCTAGCCGCTCCTACCGGGCGGATCCTGCGCGGATCTCTTCGACGATGGCGCGGGTCACGGCGTCGTCGGCCTCGCCTTCCCCGCGCAGCACGGGCAGCAGCTCGCCGGCGATGCGCTTGCCGAGCTCCACCCCCCACTGGTCGAAGGCATTGATGCCCCAGAGCAGCGATTGCGCGTAGACGCTGTGCTCGTACATCGCCAGCAGCGCGCCCAGCGCACGCGGGTCGAGCTCGTCGAGAAGCAGCAGGGTCGACGGGCGGTTGCCCGGGTAGGCCTTCTGCGGGTCGTCCGAGGGCTGGCCGTTGCCCAGGGCCTCCGCCTGCGCGAGCAGGTTCGCGAGCAGGGCCTGGTGGTGTTCGAGGTGGCCATGCGCCGGGCGCACCACGCCGATGAAGTCGGCCGGCACCACGTCGGTGCCCTGGTGCAGGGCCTGGAAGAAGCTGTGCTGCGCGCCGGTGCCGGCGCCGCCCCAGACCACGGGCGCGGTCGCCATTCCGGCCGGGCGGCCGTCGCTGCGCACCGACTTGCCGAGGCTTTCCATCACCAGCTGCTGGAGGTAGGCGGGCAGCTGCGCGAGTCGCTGGTCGTAGGGCAGCACGGCGTGGGTCGGATACTGCAGCGCGTTCCGGTTCCACGCCGCCAGCAGCGCGTGGCGGATCGGCAGGTTGGCCTCCACCGGTGCCTCGACGGCGTGCGCGTCCATTTCCGCGGCACCGGAGAGCAGGGCCTCGAATCCGTCCATCCCGATGGCGAGCGCGATCGCGAAGCCGACCGCCGACCACAGCGAGTAGCGTCCGCCCACCCAGTCCCACATCGGCAGCACGCGCGCGGCGTCCACGCCGAAGGCCTCCGCCGCGGGCACGTTGGCGCTGACTGCGAACAGCCGCTCGCCGCCGCCCATCCACTCGCGCACGCGCGCGCCGTTGAGCAGCGTCTCCTGGGTGCCGAAGCTCTTCGAGACGAGGATCGCCGCGGTGCGGGCCGGATCCAGCCCGCGCAGCGCGCGCTGCACCTCGCTGCCGTCCACGTTGCTGACGAAGTGCAGGCGGAAGCGGCCGTCGCCGCGGTCTCCCAGCGCATCCACCACCAGGCGCGGGCCGAGGTCGGAGCCGCCGATGCCGACGTTGACGACGTCGGTGACCTCCGAGGCGCGCAGCGACGCCACCAGCGAGGCCATCCGTTCGCGGGCGGCGACGGCGTCGGCGTGCGCGCGGCGGGCGGCGTCGCCGCGCCCGATGTCCGAGCGCAGCGCGGTGTGCAGCGCCGCGCGCCGCTCCGAGGCATTGACCTCGGCGCCGTCGACGAGCGCGCGCATGGCCCGTGGGAGGCCCCGCTCCAGCGCGAGGGCCTCGAGCGCGGCCAGCGCCGGCGCATCGATGCGCTGGCGTGCGAAGTTCGCGTACAGCGGACCCACGCGGATCGCCATCGACGCGGCCCGCGCCGGATCCGCGGCGGCCAGCTGCCGGATGCGCGCGCCGGCGAGGCGCTTTGCGTGGTCGGGGAACTGCCGGTCGAGGCCTTCGCCGGCCATCCCTCAGGCGGCCTGTGCCGGGATGGCGTCGCTGGTGTGGGTCATCCGGTTCTGGCGGTCGACGTAGACCAGGCTGGGCTTGAACACCGCGGCCTCGGCCTCGTCGCAGGCGCCGTAGGCGCAGATGATCACGAGGTCGCCGGGCTCGGCCTGGTGGGCGGCCGCGCCATTGACGGAAATGATGCCGCTGCCCTCTTCGGCGCGGATCGCATAGGTCGCGAAGCGCTTGCCATTGTTGATGTTGTAGATCTCGATCCGCTCGTACTCGCGGATGCCCGACAGGTCGAGCAGGCGGCCGTCGATCGCGCAGGAGCCTTCGTAGTGCAGCTCGGCGTGGGTGACGGTGGCGCGGTGGATCTTCGCTTTGAGCAGGGTCAGGAGCATCGTGGGGGCCGCGGGAGCCGTGGAAACAGGCGTCGGGAGCGATTCTAGATCATGCCGCCGGGGCCAGGGTGAACTCCAGGTTGTCGATCAGCCGCGTGCCGCCGATGCGGGCCGCGACGAGGGCGACGCGCGCGCCGTCGTCGCCGGGGCCGCCGGGCTCGCGCAGCAGGGGCGTGCGCAGCACCGCGTAGTCGACCTCGAAGCCGGCGTCCGCCAGGCGCGCGGCGCCCAGTGCCTCCGCGTCCCGCCAGTCGCGGCCGGCCCGGAGCGCGTCGCGCATCGCCAGCAGGGTGCGGTGGATCTCCGGCGCGCGCGCGCGCGCGTCGGCCGGGAGGTACTGGTTGCGCGAACTCCGCGCCAGCCCGTCTGGCTCGCGCACGATGTCGGCACCGAGGATTTCGATCGGGAAGGCAAGGTCGAGCACCATGTGCCGGACCACGGCCAGCTGCTGGTAGTCCTTGCGCCCGAACACCGCGACGTCCGGCTGGACCTGGTTGAACAGCCGTGCCACCACCGTGCATACGCCGTCGAAGTGCCCGGGCCGGTGGGCGCCGTCGAGCACGTCGGTGATGCCGGGCACCCGCACCTGCACCGCGCGCGCGGTGCCCAGCGGGTACATCGCGTCCACCGGAGGCATCCAGGCGAGGTCACAGCCGGTCGCTTCGAGGCCGGCGACGTCGGCATCGGGCGTCCGGGGATAGCGCTCGAAGTCCTCGCCCGGCCCGAACTGGGTCGGATTGACGAACACGCTGGCGACCACGCGGTCGGCGTTCGCGCGCGCCATGCGGACCAGGCTGAAGTGGCCCTCGTGCAGGTTGCCCATGGTGGGCACGAAGCCGATCCGCAGCCCCTCCCGCTTCCAGCCGGCGATCCGCTCCCTCAGCGGGCCGGGCCCGGTCGCGACCTCGATGCGGCTCATGCGTAGGAGTGCGCGGGGCCCGGGAAGCTGCCGTCGCGCACCGCGGCGACGTAGGCCCGCGCGGCGCCCGCGACCGAGCCGCCCTCGGCGAGGAAGTCCTTGACGAACTTCGGCGGGCGGCGCCCCGCGTCGAGGCCGAGCATGTCGTGCATCACCAGCACCTGCCCGTCACAACCCGGTCCGGCGCCGATGCCGATGGTCGGCACCGGGCTGCCGGCGGTGATCGCCGTCGCCAGCGCCGCCGGGACGCCTTCGAGCACGATCAGCGCGGCGCCCGCCTCCGCCACCGCGAGTGCCTCGGCGCGCAGCCGGTCGGCGGCCGGCTGTTCGCGCCCCTGGACCTTGAAGCCGCCGAAGCGGAGCACCGACTGCGGCGTCAGCCCCAGGTGGGCGCAGACCGGGATCTCGCGCTCCACGAGGAAGCGGATCACGTCCAGCTTGGGCCCGGCGCCTTCCAGCTTCACCATCTGCGCGCCCGCCTGGAGCAGGCGCGTGGATGCGTCCAGGGCGCGCTCCGGCGTGGCGTCGGCCTGGAACGGCAGGTCGGACACGAGCAGCGCGTACTCCAGGCCACGGGCCACGCAGGCGGTGTGGTAGGCCATGTCGTCGACCGTGACCGGAAGCGTGGAGCCACGGCCCTGCACGACCATGCCGAGCGAGTCCCCGACCAGGACCAGCTCGACGCCGGCGGCATCGAACGCCCGGGCGAAGCCCGCGTCGTAGGCCGTCAACATCGAGAGCTTGCGCCCTTCGGCGCGCGCCTGGGCCAGGCCGGGCACGGTCATCGGCCGGCGTGTTTCATTGCTGCTCATCGGGCTTCGCGTCCCTGGTGGGGGTGGACGGCCCATCTTACGCCGCGGCGGCGGCGGCGGCCCTCAGGCGGGACGGATGTCGCTGGCGTCCACGGCGGCGAGCAGGTCGGCGACCCGGCCGCGGCCGGGCACTTCGGCGTCGGGGGCGATCTCCGCGAGTGGGACCAGGACGAAGGCGCGCGCGTGCATCTGCGGGTGCGGCAGGACCAGCCCGGGGGCGTCGACCACGGCGTCGCCGTGGAGCAGCAGGTCGAGGTCGAGGGTGCGCGGTCCCCAGCGGCTGCCGTACGACGTCCGCTCGCGGCCGTGCGCGCGCTCGATCGCGAGCAGCGCCTCGAGCAGCGCGGCGGGCGCGAGCCCGGTCTCGAGGACCGCCGCCGCATTGAGGAACCCCGGCTGGTCCTCCCTGCCCCACGGCGGCGTCAGGTACACGCGGGACGCGCGCAGCAGGCGCGTCCCCGGCAGCGCGTCGAGCGCGGCCAGCGCGGCGCGAAGCGCGGCCCTGACGTCGCCGATGTTGCCCCCGAGGCCGATGCAGGCCCGGACCGGCGCGTCCATCAGGCCGCCGGCGGACGCCGGCGCCGGCGCCGGCGCGGGGCACCCGGCGACTCCTCGCCCGCGGTGGGCCCGCTGTGGGCGATGGCCATGTCCGGATCGAGCTGGGCCTCGCGCCAGAACGCGATGTCCTCGGCGTGCTCGTCGGAGCCGGCCTGGCGCACCTGCAGGAAGTCGAAGGCGGCGCGGAAGCGCGGGTGCGCCAGCATGCGCATCACCCGCTTGCGCTGGCGCAGCCCGAAGCGCGACTGCAGCAGCCAGATCTCCTGCATCGGGATCGAGAACCGGCGCGGCACCGCGATCGTCGCCAGCTCGTGCACGGTGACCCGGTCGGCGGCCCGGCGCTGGGCCTCCGCGGCCGGCATGTCCCTGGCCTGCAGCTGCATCAGGGTGCGGCAGTAGGCAGGCCACAGCAGCAGCGCGAACAGGAACGAGGGCGACACCGGGTCGCCCGCGGCCACGCGCGCGTCGGTCCCGCGCAGGCCCTCGACCACCACCGCGCGCAGCGCGCCGCTGCGGTTGGCCTTCATCGCCGCCGCCGCCTCGGGCAGCAGCACATGCAGAAGGCCGTGGCGCTCCAGGCCTTCGAAGCTGGCGACGCCGTGGCCGGACAGGAACATCTTCAGGCACTCCTCGAACAGCCGCGCCGGGGCGGCCTCGGCCAGCAGCGGCGCGAGCCCGCGGATGGGGGCCGCGGTGGCGGGTTCGATGTCGAAGTCGAGCTTGGCGGCCAGGCGCACCGCGCGCAGCATCCGCACCGGGTCTTCGCGGTAGCGGGTGTCGGGGTCGCCGATCAGGCGCAGGACGCGGTTCCGGACGTCCTCGAAGCCGCCGACGTAGTCCCGGACCGAGAAGTCCTCGATCGTGTAATAGAGCGCGTTGGCGGTGAAGTCGCGCCGCACCGCGTCGTCCTCGACCGTCCCGTAGACGTTGTCGCGCAGCAGGCGGCCGTCCTCGTGGGTCTCGCGGTCGCCGCTGCCGTCGTCGACGTTGGCGCGGAAGGTCGCGACCTCGATGATCTCGCGGCCGAACACCACGTGCGCCAAGCGGAAGCGGCGCCCGATCAGGCGGCAGTTCCGGAACAGCGCCTTGACCTCTTCCGGGGTGGCGCCGGTGGCGATGTCGAAGTCCTTCGGGGAGCCGCCCACCAGCAGGTCGCGCACGGCGCCGCCGACCAGGTAGGCTTCGTGCCCGCCCTCGCGCAGGCGGTACAGGACGCGCAGCGCGTTCTGGCTGATGTCCTTGCGGGAGATGGGGTGCTGGTCGCGCGGGATCGTCCGCAGGACCGGTGCGTCGGATGGGTTGTCGGTGGGCATCTGGAGAAAAAAGTACCTGCTCGGGTTGCCCAGCGGCAGCCTGTGCTTGCTATACTAGCAAGCCGCATCGCAGCCTGGCTGCCGCGGGCCGGTCGTCCAGCCGGCGTCGCCCTTCCAGGGGCGGCGGATGCCCCACCTGCTCCCTTCGTCTAGAGGCCTAGGACGTGGCCCTCTCAAGGCTAAAACACGGGTTCGAATCCCGTAGGGAGCGCCATCTTCCGCAGGGCCCGCACCGGCAACGGCTGCGGGCCCTGTCCGTTCCGGCCTTCGCGCGTCCTCGCGGCGGCGGCCGGGCGGTACACTATCCGCACCTTCCGCAAGCAACACCGCCATGCCCTTCGTCGTCACCGAGAACTGCATCAAGTGCAAGTACACCGACTGCGTCGAGGTGTGCCCGGTCGACTGTTTCCACGAAGGGCCGAACTTCCTGGTGATCGACCCGGACGAGTGCATCGATTGCACGCTCTGCGAGCCCGAGTGCCCGATCAACGCGATCTACGCCGAGGACGACGTCCCGGCCGGCCAGGAAGGCTTCGTCGCGCTCACCGCCGAGCTCTCGAAGGAATGGCCCGTGATCTCGGCCCGCAAGGAGCCGCTGCCCGACGCCGCGGAATGGGACGGCAAGCCGGGCAAGCTCCCGCTGCTCGAGCGCTAGGCGCGCGCAGCCGCGCGCGCCCGCCGGATCCTCCTCAGCGCGCGAGCCCCGCTCGCAGCGCTTCGATCACGCGCACCGCGTCCGCGCCGGTCGCGGCGACGCCGCGCGGGTCGACCGCGGACACGTAGCTGCCGCCCTCGACCTGGGTCACGCGCACGAGGAACTTGCTGTCGCCGGCGTCGATGTCGTAGCTGCCCAGCAGCTGGGCCTTGCTGACGACGGACACGCCTTCGATCCCGGCCAGCAGCGGCTCGATGCGCTGGAACACTTCGTCGCGCGGCGCGGGCACGTTGAACCCGTTGGCGGCGGCCCGCGGCGTGGACGGCGCCATCTCCGAACGCGTGACGCTGGTCGGACCCGCGTCCGGCAGCGCCATCGCCGCGCTGGTGTCGGGGCGGTCGAGGTCGGGCGGAACTTCCAGCGGACGGTCCTGCGGGGCCGCCGCGTACAGCTGGTTGGTCTTGCGGAACCAGCTGCAGCCGGAGGTGGCGACCAGGGCCGCGACGATGGCCACCGCGATGGCCGGACGGATCAGTGAACGGGAAGGCTGCATGGATCTCTCCTGGGAAAACGGTTCAGGCCGCGCACTCGTCGCGGCAGGCTTGTTCGAGCGCGTCCAGGCCGGCCGCCAGCCCGTCGGCGGCGGCGGAATGCTCCGCGGACAGCGGCAGCAACGGCAGGCGGATGCCGTCGCGGTGGCCGAAGCCACGCCGTGCCAGCAGCGCCTTGACCGGGATCGGATTGGATTCGACGCCGCAGAAATCGACCAGCTCCCGCAGCTTCGCGGCCAGCGCCTCGCAGGCCGGGCGATCGCCCGCCCGCGCCAGGTCGCACAGGAGCCGGAAGGCCGCCGGGGCCAGGTTCGAGGCCACCGACACCAGGCCATCGGCGCCGGCCAGCATGGAGCGCGGGGCGCTGGCGTCGTCGCCCGAAAGGATCCGGAACCCGGGTCCGGCGAGCGCGAGCAGGGCCCGCACCCGCGCCTCGTCGGCCACCGCCTCCTTGATGCCGACGATGCGCTCGTGCCCGGCAAGCTCCCCCACCGTGTCCGGCAGCAGGTCGCAGCCGGTGCGCGGCGGAACGTTGTACAGCACCACGGGCAGCCCGCCGTTGTCGGCCACGGCGCGATAGTGGGCCACCAGCCCGGCCTGCGTCGGCCGCACGTAGGGCGGCGTCACCACCAGCGCCGCATCGGCGCCGCAGGCCGCGGCCAGCCGGGTGCGTTCGATGGTGTGCGAGGTTGCCGACTGCCCGGTTCCGGCGAGCACGGGCACGCGCCCGGCGACCGCCTCGACCGCGCTGCGCAGCAGGGCCTCGAACTCGCCGGCGGTGAGCGCGGCGGCCTCGCCCGTGGACCCGGCCACGACCAGCGCCTGGGTGCCGCCCGCCACCTGCGCCGCGACCAGTCGCGACCAGGCGTCGGTATCGAGGGCGCCTGCGGACGTGAATGGCGTCGCCAGCGCGGTGATGCTGCCGGAAAGGTGCAATCTGGGCCTGCGTCGGGAAGCCGTGCGGGGGGCCGCGCGACGTGTGGCGCGGGCCCTGATCTTACTTGCGGCTTCGAAGCGCGGGCAAGTATGCTGGCTGCAGCCCCAGGGCGGCCACGGTGCCTGCGCCCAGGGTTGCCCGGCAGCCGGCCGCACGGCCACCCGCCATCGAATTCCGTGGACCCCGAATTGACCGACACCGACACACCCCGGCCCGCGCCGACCGAGAACCACCTCCTGATCAACGCCTACACGACGCATCCGCGCTCGCCCCTGCTGGCGGTCTCGCGGCGCATCGCCGACAGCGGCTGCAACCTGGTCGACACCCGCCTTTCCACCGTCGGCCGCGACGTCTCGGTCACGGCGCTGGCCACGGGATCCTGGGACGCGGTCGCCAAGCTCGAAGCCATGCTCTCGCGCCTGGAGCGCGAAGAGGGCCTGAAGCTGGTCTGGTATCGCACCGGGCCCAAGCCCGTGCAGTCCAACCTGCTGCCCTACATCGTCGAGGTCGTGGCCTCGGACAAGCCCGGCATCCTGTACCAGCTGGCGGACTTCTTCGACCGCCAGGGCATCACCATCGAGAGCCTGCACTGCTCGCGCTACCGCGCGATGCAGACCGGCGCCGACATGTTCTCGGCCCAGGTGACGATCGGCGTGCCGGCGGACATGCACATCGCCGCCCTGCGCGACGACTTCCTCGAGTTCTGCGACCACCTCAACCTCGACGCGATCATGGACCCGATGAAGTTCTGAGCGCGCAGGCGAATGGGAATGAACGAAGGCGACAAGCTCGACCACGACACCCTGGAGCTCCCCCTGCGGCTTTCCGGCGGAGCGACCTCGACCCTCGCCGATTACACCGGCCGCTGGCTGGTGCTGTATTTCTACCCGAAGGACTCCACGCCCGGCTGCACGACAGAGGGGCTGGATTTCAACGCCCTGCTGCCGCGGTTCCGGGCGCTCGACGCCGACGTGCTCGGAGTGTCGCGCGACTCGGTGAAGTCGCACGAAAACTTCTGCGCGAAGCAGGGCTTCCGCTTTCCCCTGGTCAGCGACTCCGACGAGGCCCTGTGCCGCGCCTTCGACGTGATCAGGGAGAAGAACATGTACGGCCGCAAGGTGATGGGCATCGAGCGCAGCACCTTCCTCATCGATCCCACGGGGCGCATCGCCCGCGCCTGGCGCAAGGTCAGGGTGCCGGGCCACGCCGAGGCGGTGCTCGACGCGCTCAGCGACGCCGCCGCCAAGTGACCCCCGTTCCCGCCGCCGTCGACGGCCGCCCCGCCCAGCGGGCCGCGGCCGCCCGCGGCTGCCCGCACCCCCATTCCCCAGACGGACCCACGCGCCCATGACCAACGACGGCAAGCGGATCTACGTGCTCGACACCAACGTGCTGATGCACGACCCGACCGCGCTGTTCAAGTTCGAGGAGCACGANNGTCTACCTGCCGATGCAGGTGATCGAGGAACTCGACAACGGCAAAAAGGGCATGTCGGAGGCGAGCCGCAACGCGCGCCAGGTGAGCCGCTTCATCAACGAACTGATCGAATCCCAGGGCGCCGACCGCATCGCCTCGGGCCTGCGCCTGGACCGGCCCGGCGGCCTGCAGCTGCGCGGCGCCGGGTCCAGCGGCGTGCTGCGCTTCCAGACCTCGGTCCCGAAGGAGGACAAGGCCTCGTTCGGCGCGGTGGCGCCGGACAACCGCATCCTCGGCGCCATCCTGGCGCTGCGCGCCGAGGCCGGCCCCGGCCTGCCGGTGGTCTTCGTCTCCAAGGACATCAACCTCCGCATCAAGGCCGCGATCGCCGGCATCGCCAGCGAGGATTACGAGAACGACCGCGCGCTCGACGACTTCAGCCTGCTGTACACCGGCGCCACCGCCCTGCCGGCGGACTTCTGGCAGCGCCACGGCAAGGACCTCAGGTCCTGGACCGACAAGGGCCGCACGTACTACGAGGTGCGCCGCGGCGACGACGACGATTGGCATCCCAACCAGTTCCTGTACCTGCCCGGCGACGAGGAGGCCGAGTTCCGCGTCGCCGCGGTCGAGGGCGAACGCGCCGTCCTGCAGATCGTCGACGACTACCGCAGCCACCAGCACGCGGTCTGGGGCATCACCGCGCGCAACCGCGAGCAGAACTTCGCGCTCAACGCGCTGATGGACCCGGAG
>LSQX01351790.1_pt3 | contig 19369 bp, 21 predicted proteins | sample 654561 | NCBI WGS metagenome assembly LSQX01 (sample SAMN04489861, study PRJNA283612) | anaerobic digester metagenome | isolation source: 4 biogas reactors fed with cattle manure at either 37C or 55C with and... | place: Denmark: Kongens Lyngby | collected 2014
AGTCCAGGTTTCCGGTTGGCTCGTCGGCCAAGATGAGAGATGGGCTGTTCACCAGAGCCCTGGCTATGGCTGCGCGCTGCTTCTGCCCTCCGGATATCTCGGAAGGACGATGGCGCATTCGATCGCCCAGGCCCACCCGTTCCAGGGCTTCAGCTGCAATGCGCCGCCTCTCCCGTGCCTTCACCCCGGCATATATGAGGGGAACCTCTACATTTGCAAGTACCGTTTCCCGCGGGAGAAGATTGAACTGCTGAAACACGAACCCGATCCTCTTGTTGCGGATATGGGCCAGGCTTGCATCGTCAAGGCGAGACACGTCCTCTCCACCCAGGAGATACCGGCCGGACGTGGGCCTGTCGAGACAGCCGATTATGTGCATGAGCGTTGACTTCCCGGATCCAGATGGCCCCATTATGGATACGAAGTCGCCATCGGCTATGTCGAGGGTGATGTCGCGGAGCGCCACAACCTCAAACGGGCCCATAGGATAGACCTTAGTTACGTGCTCTAGATTGACCATAGAAAGTGCCTCCTGCCTCACTCTTCGATGCGCTGGACATCGAAGGTGATGAAACGGTCCTTCGCTGAGGCGCGCCTCAGCCCTTCCTGGACGGCAACTGCGTCTACGACGATCACGTCGCCCGGCTCGAGCCCTGAAAGGACATGAGTGTGCTCGCCGTCAGACAAACCCAGCTCAAGCGGGACGAACTTGGGAAGATCGTCTTCAATTCTTATTGCTGAAGGTCGGCCTTCGTGATCGATCCAGGATCTAATCGGTATCTTCACAACATCGGTGAGGATGTGCGACAGAATCTTCACGCTGGCTGTAAGGCCCGGCTTGAGCAGCTCGTGGGAGCCTTCGATTGCCACTTTGACGGGGATCGTCACCATCCCGCCCCTGGGGACAGCCATTGCGGCGATGTAGTTCACTTTGCCGGGTAGCTTCACTCCGGGGATCGCATCGAACGAGATGGTTGCCTCCATGCCCGGCTTGACCCTGGCCAGATCGATCTCGTCGATCTCAATCTCCGCGATGTGGGACGATGTGTCAATGACTGTGGCCACCGGCTGCCCTGCAGCTACGTAGCTTCCAATACCCGCATCTACTGACGCTATCACGCCATCGAAAGGCGCTTTGATGAGTCCATGCTGCTGTTCTGTGACGCCAGGCACCATAGAAGACGTCCATTGATCGAGGGAGCCCAGGTAGCCGCCGGGAAGAACAGAGCGGGCAAGATCAGCCCCTCCGGCCTCGAGCTCACAGATGATCGTTCCTGCAGTCACTCGCGAGCCCTCTTCGACTCCAAGCTTTGTGATCCTCCCTGAAGTGTCAAACGATAGCGTTGTTGTAGCGATCGGCATGACGTGACCGGTGGCTGTAACGAACTCGCGAACATCACCTGTGGAGACGGTGACGGTTTCTTGCCCGGATACGGCCGCAGCCAGGCTGGTCGATAGTGTGGCACGATCACGCCTGCCGCCGAGAACAATGGCGAGGATTATGGCTGCCGCTGCTATCAAAATGATCCAGGGCCAACGTCTGTGAACTCGAGGTTTCTCCGCTCCTGACATAGGCAAACACCTCCTGAGAATTGCCGGCTGCTCGCGGGAACAAGCAGGCTATTGGTGCAAAAATCCATAGAAGTCAGACATGTGCTGAGGGGTTCGTACTGATTGTACCTGATATTGCGCTCAACGAGTTATCACCTCCAGGGGTGATATTAGATCATCTCAGGGCTACCCCTTCCTGGCAGAGCTAGCGGTGGAGAAGAGACATCTACGTCTGTTCGTCGTAAGGCGAATGCTCCAGTATGTCGCCTGGTTGGCAGTCCAGTGCCTCACATATGGCATCAAGCGTGGAAAACCTGATTGCTTTCGCTTTCCCCGTCTTCAAGTTGGAGAGGTTTGCGAGAGTGATGTCGACACGCCTCGAAAGCTCAGTGAGTGTCATTTTTCTGTCGGCCAGGACTCTGTCAACCCTCACGATAATCGCCATGATGCTCCACCACCCTATACCGTAGTATCATACTCTTGTTGAAGATAGGCGCCATAGCGAAATACGCCCGCCAGGATCAGCAAGCAGAATCCCGCAAGAGCCAGAGAAACATCCCATTGGAAGGTTACAGTCATCCCGGGGACAACATCGAGTGCCCTGACTGCCACTTCGCCCGCGATAGCCTTCGCAACGCTGAAGACCACTGAGCCGACAACCAGGATCCATCCGATTACCGATATCCGCCTGGCGTTTTCCTCAGTGAACGGGCGATTGCGCTCAACAGTCTTGAGTATGCTCCGGAGCTGCCTGAGAATCAGACTCCAGGACAGGACAGAGATCATGAGCATAGAGACTGCGACAAATATTATCGTCTTTATTGCATCTCCCGTAAGCGATTCCAACGGTACCCGAAATGTGAACCATCTGGGCCCTACGAAACTGAGGTTTCCTGCTTGAGCCGCGTCCGCAAGTCGCTCTGCTGGCAGAAAAGCGAGATAAACCATGCCGCAAACTGACGCCGCGCTCGCAATGACAAGCAACCAGAACAAGAAATTCACGATCTTGCCGATGGTTCTGGCCATTTTCCTCGTTTGCACCAGTTCAGCTTCTTGTGACACCCCGAACGCCCTCCCTTCTAGGTTCTGAAAGTAGCATACTCCTCTGTTCGCCGTTTGTCAACAAAAATATATCGCCAAACGATAAATATATATCGGTTAACATCAATACCAGGTAATCCGGTGCGTAGCTAAAAATCGTACCTGTCAGGTTTTGCAGGCGTTTTGCCGCAGCGGGGATCGTGCAGTGGTCAAGGACTCTGCGGATGCCTTTCTCGTTCCGATTGCCCGCTGGACCTATATGTGCTACTATATTGGTTGAAAAAGCGAATACGGTGGCCTTCAGGGCAGGGTGTAATTCCCGACCGGTGGTGAAGTTTCTGCTTGCCGAGGCATGCAAGAAGCGAGTCCACGAACCGCAATGCGGCTGACCTGGTTAGAACCCAGGACCGACGGTAAGAGTCCGGATGAAAGAAGGCGGCGTCTTGCAAGAGCGAGTCGACCTCAAGCCCCTGGGCCACAACCCAAGGGCTTTTTCGATACATTTTTCCACGGGAGGTATTGTCATGGGTCGATACAGTAGGGCACAGTACAAGCGCATAGCCACAATGGGAGTGCTTACGGCGCTTTCTGTTGTTATGCTTCTGGTGCTCAGGATTCCTTTTCCGCCTGCACCTTTCCTGATATACGAACCAGCTGATGTGGCTCTGCTCGTGGCCGGATTCGCGCTAGGGCCTCTGCCGGGGCTAATATGCACTGCGGTTGCGTGCTCATTCCAGGCTATACTGCTATCCTCGGATGGGTGGTTCGGAGGTCTCATGCATTTCATTTCATCAGGTGCACTCGTAGCAGTCTCTGCTGTGATATATAGCAGGCACAAGACGAAGAAAGGCGCCTATCTGGCCTTGGCTGCCGGCGGACTTGCAATGGTTGGCGCAATGATTCCGGCCAACCTCTTTCTGATTCCCATGTTCTACGGGATGCCAAGGCAGGTAGTTGTGGACATGATCTGGTGGATCGTGCTTTTCAACGTGCTCAAAGCCGGAATCAACTCTGCTCTGACTGCGCTTGTGTATAAGCCGCTCTCCGGGCTGATCAAGGCTGTCCCCGAAGAGCCTCGTAGGTCGCCGGCAAGGGTAATCTCGAAGAACACCTCAGAACGTCGGGGTTAGCGCTTCTGGGAACCGGGGCAGGGCCAGAGCCATCGGGCTTCTGGCCCCGATCAGCCTCTAGTCGCATCCTGCAAGGCAGCAGGAGTATGGGCTTCATCACGCCGAAGATGTGAGGTAGTAGATGATATATATGATCCATATGTGCGCGGGGTAGAAGATATAGAAGAACCATTTGGCCAGCTCGCTGCCTAAACCGCGCTTGCCGTTGTAGAGGAAGAAGAACGGCGTTGCGAATATCATCATCCATTGATAGTCGAACAGGAGAATCCTTGCTTCTGTGAGGGCTCCCGCCGGCCAGGATATCACAACCGATGCCAGGATGTACATTGCTGCCATAGCCATGGCATCCCCGCGGAAGAAGTAGAATATGAGGATCATTGCGAGACCATAGAGCGACGCTTCTGTCGCGAGTGAGACGGCGCCAATGGCAAGAGCAATAGGAATTCCAGTCCAGTATCTGCCCGTATCTTTCGTCCACTCCAATGTGCTCATGAGGGCTACACCTAGCCCAAGCGAGAGAAGAATGTTATTGGGGATCCCCATGGCTGTTGGCAGCAAGTGCGTGAGGATGCGGGAACCAACATACATTGCCAACGCTCCGCCGAACAGCTGTGCCATGTAGCGAGGCCTGCTTCTGGTGTGGAAGAAGCCTTCAACAGCAAGGAAGAAGAATACGGGCGCCACTGTTCGCCCGAGATAGCCGAACCACAGCGGCGCATGGGGGAAGTATTGGAGTATATGGTCGAGCAACATCAGAACGGCAGCGATGAGTTTGAGGTCGAAACCGCTCAAAACGCCTTGTCTGTTCATTGCCAGGCTGATTCTCCTCTCGACTTACAGGGGTCTAACTGGCATAATTAAGTTGGACTTGCCAGTGCCTGCGGATGACAATGACAATCTTATCATCAGCATCCACCGTGTTCAATCATTGGCCAAGACTTGCATCGATCGGGCAAGCAGCATTGCAGACCTGGATAGGCAGTTGACTGGGGGGCAGATCCTTGAAGACCATCTTTAACATAATCGGCCCCGTGATGGTTGGGCCTTCTTCTTCGCACACAGCAGGGGCGGCACGAATAGGGCTTGCGGCCCGCGCGATTGTCGGCGGGCAACCCTCACGAGCTGTCATTACCCTGTACGGCTCGTTTGCCACGACATATGCGGGACACGGCACTGACCTGGCGCTCATTGCCGGGCTTTTGGGGATGGAGCCAGACGACGAGCGCATTCCCGACGCACGCCGTCTTGCGGTTGAAAGCGGGCTCGATGTGGGGTTCAAAATCGCAGAAGATTCGCCCGACGTACATCCAAACACTGCGAAACTGGAGCTTGAGGGACCCCGCGGCACTACCAGGACTGTGGTCGGCTCGTCTGTTGGGGGAGGAAGCATCCTGATTACGCGGATTGACCATTTCAAGGTAGACTTCTCAGGCGAAAGCCATGCTATCGTCGCCTCTTACCGGGACCAGCCCGGGATTATCGCGAAAATCACATCTCTCCTGGCCACTGAAGATGTGAACATAGCGTCCATGCGGGTCTCGCGCGAGGCCAAACATGCGAGGGCGCTGGCAATCATCGAGGTGGACCAGCCGGTTTCGGACGAGGCGCGTGCTCTGATTTCCCGCATCTCCGGTGTGGACGAGGTCATGGCTCTACCGCCGGTCTCGTCGGATTAAGGGGGAGTCTCTATGGCGATTATTACACTTGCTGAACTTGTAGAAGATGCATCTCGCTTAGGCGTAAGCATCGGCGCGATCGTGCGCGCGAGAGAGGCTGAACAGAGCGGACGGGCGGAAGATGATCTAAATTCCGATATGCAAGAGCGGCTTGGAGTCATGAGATCCGCCGTAAGCTGCGGGCTCAGGGGAGTGCGGTCCAGGAGCGGCTTGACAGGAGGCGATGGGCCGCGCATGGCGGCTGCCAGGCTGAAGACGAGCACGATATGTGGAGAGCCTCTCGATTCTGCCATGGCCTATGCCTTGGCCGTAGCCGAAGTCAATGCGTCAATGGGCCGTATTGTGGCTGCGCCGACTGCTGGGTCGTGCGGAGTATTGCCGGGAGTGTTGCTTTCTGTGGGGGAGAGGCTGTGTGTGGACGATTCGGCTCTTGTGGAAGCCCTCTTTACCGCAGGAGGCGTTGGCGCTGTGATAGAGCGCAGCAGTACGCTCTCGGGAGCTGCAGCCGGGTGCCAGGCTGAATGCGGGTCCGCGGCCGCCATGGCCGCTGCAGCCGCCGTACAGCTTGCTGGAGGTTCGCCAGGGACTTGCTCCCATGCCGTGGCATTGGCGTTCAAGGGCCTCTTAGGCCTTGTTTGTGACCCCGTAGCTGGGCTGGTTGAAGTGCCGTGCGTCAAGCGGAATGCAACATCAGTTGCGGTTGCGCTTGCTGCTGCAGACATGGCTCTTGCCGGGATCCGAAGCGTCATTCCTGCAGATGAGGTCATAGAGGCAATGGGTTCCATTGGTCGCGCGCTTCCGCCGTCGCTGCGCGAGACAGCCCTGGGCGGACTGGCTGTGACTCCCACAGGCAAGAAGTTGGCTCTAGAATTGGAATCGAATAAAGAGGAGTTGCCCTCGGAAGATAAGCTGGCTTGCAGGCGTGGTTGATGCCGTCCCGCGCTATTTGCGTACTTGCACACTCGCCTCAGTATGCGTATAATAGGGGTAGTGAAAATCCATACTGTACATCACGAGCGGATGTGGCCTAGCGGTAGGGCAACGGCTTCCCAAGCCGTGGATCGCGGGTTCGAATCCCGTCATCCGCTCCATTTATTTTCCCTGCAGCGTCCTAGCTGCGGGTTTTTTTATGTGGCTCGATCACATTCCTGGAAGGCTCTTTCCAGCACCTCCAGCAGTTCACTGCAGGTTGCAGGTCGGTTAGGGATTCCCAATGAAGCTCCCCCTCGAAGCTCGCTTGCGGCAATCCAATCCAGGTCGCGCCTGGTGAGCCCTGCGCTTCTCAGGGAGGTTGGCAGGTCGGCGGCAGTGAAGAGCTGATCGATGAGATTTCGGAGCCAGTCAATCAGTTCATCAGGCACATGGCCCTGCAGGCCGGATTCCTGGGATTCCTCGTCTTCACCGTCAATGTTCAGTTCAAAAATGTCACCTTGCTCCAATGCAAGTAGCATCTTCTGGACCACATGAAGCCGTCTTGCAGTCTCAGTGTCGACCCGCGCCTGGACTGCGAGGCCTGGCGCCAGAAGTATGCCTACCATGTTGCCATGGCTCAAGCCGAATCTGATGCAATGGTGGACCAGGGCATGGGGAAGACCCAGGTGAGCATGGGCGAAAGCTAACCCCATCAGCAGGCTGCCCCAGCAGAGCAGGTTTCGGGTGCCGGCGTCGATCTCATCCGGCCTGAGTGCGCCCTTCGCCCCGTGCGTCTCCTGTGCGCGGGCGCTGTCAGTAGATGTTCTGCTCATGGCCGGGCGCCGGAGCGCGTTGAGGCCTTCTGCCAGGTTGCAAACGGCCGCAAGCGCCACAGCCTGCACCTGGCGGGACGCCCTGGCGCTTGTGAGGATCTCCAGAGCCTGGGCCAGCGCGTCGACTGAAGATACGACTGTAGGACAGAACGGAAGCGAATCAGTCAGGGACGGATCGGCGATGATCATGGATGGAGGGGGTATGGGCCGGATGCTCAGTTTCTCCTCTCCCAGCTCCACAACGGCGTTGTTAGAGCTCTCAGAACCAGTCCCAGAAGTAGTTGGCACCGCGATCCAGGGCAGGGCTCTCTCCGGGTCGACCGCCTTCGTCTTCAATTGGAATGCGGCTACGTCTGTGCCGCCATCCTGGAATGCGAGGCCCGCTACGGCCTTGCCGACATCCAAGGTCGTCCCGCCGCCTATGGCCAACACTATGCCAGCGTCGAACTTAACGGCCGTGTCGATTCCCGCACGGATGATGCCATGGTCGGCGCGGCCTTGTACTTCGAGAAGATGTATGTCTGGCCCGCCCGAGCCTTCAATCAACTGGAGCATCTTCATGATCCTGCGTACTTGCGGTGACTTTGAACTTGACTCGCCAACCGCGACAAGAACTGAAGACCCAGAAGGCAGACCCCGAATGGCGGGGGCTAAATGCTCTAGCCCCATGTCCCGCCCGTAGATGATGCGCTCAGAGGTCTGTGGCAGTAGCTTGCGACTAATCTCCACCCTGCCGGAAAACTCATCATGCTCCACAATCCCCGGTACGCTCCAAAACAGTTGACTGCCGGTCCTGCTGATTCTGATCATTGCTGAAACCACCCAATCTGGCAAGTGTATGTCTGAAACTGTTGCACTTCTTAGGATTCCACGCAGCAGGTCGTTCTTCCTTCGCGCGGCTCCTCATTGAAGTTCATCGGCGGCAATCTGCCGTTCCACTCAAAGGAGGAGCTACGTTCTGTTTCTCGAAGTTTACAAGAATGTCTGCCCGAATGCGGGTAAAAGGGTGATATGCATGCGCGGTTTTGCAGTGATGTGCGCCTGCCTTCTTGCGGCCGGGATCATTGAGAGCTGGTTTCACACACGCCGTCTTAGCAAGATGCCTGTCAGGGTCCACGTCAACGGCATCAGGGGGAAATCGACAACGGCGAGGCTTATAGCTGCCGGTTTGCGAGCCGGCGGCCTGCGCACCATCGGCAAGACCACAGGCACGGCAGCCAGGATCATATGGGAGGACGGCTCGGAAGAGCCAGTGGTACGGCGCGGCAATTGGGCGAACATCTCTGAGCAAATGAGCCTTGTCAGGCTGGCACATTCCCGGGGCGCAGATGCAATAGTAGTTGAATGCATGGCACTGCAGCCCGAAAACCAATGGGTAGCTGAGCGGCACATGATCAGGTCTACAGTGGGCGTTATTACCAACGTTCGCGACGATCACCTGGATGTCATGGGTCCGAGCGCGCGGGATGTGGCCCACTCCCTCGCCCTAACCATTCCCTACGGCGGCGATCTGGTCACAGCTGAAGAGGGGTTCCTTCCTGTGTTCGAGCAGAGGGCGCATCGGACTGGTGCATCTGTGCATGCTGTTCGCGCAACTGATGTTCCCGACGATGTGGCCCTTGCTTTCGACTACATCAACTTCCCGGAGAACGTGGCGTGCGCACTGAAAGTGTGCGAACTCTGTGGCGTGTCGCGCGATGTGGCGCTTGAGGGGATGTTGGGCGCCACGGGGGATCCCGGGGCCGCAAGAGTCTTGAGGCTCGATCGGGACCTGGCTCCTTACGTGCTTGTGAATGCATTTGCCGCAAATGACCGTGACTCTACGGCACTTGTCTGCAAGGCGGCGGAGGCCAAGACTGCTCACTTTACTCTGGACGGGCTCCCTGCCATCGTGATACTGAACAACAGGTCTGACAGGCCTTCCCGCGCAGGCGAACTGGCTCAGTTCGTGGCCGAGGAGATCGATCCAGAGTGGGTCTTTGTCGTTGGAGAAGCGGGCAGGGTTGCCATGAGGGGCCTTGCAGGAGGCGGTGTTGATAGGGCCATCATAGTGAACCTTACGCTCCAGCGCAACACCGAAAGGGTGCTGAGGAGCATAGCAGAGCGATGTCCCCGAGGGGCGGTTGTATACGGAGTCGGGAACACCAGAGGCATAGGCGAAGGAATAATCCAGTATTTCGAGGCAAACGGGGTGTCGTTGTGATCGTAACCATCTCGATTGGGATAGGCCTGATAGTCGGCTTCATTTTTACTGAATTGACAGGACTCTATGCAGGGGGCCTGGTTGTGCCCGGATATCTTGCGCTCTACCTTGACCAGCCGTTCCGGATCATCGCCACGTTTCTGGTGGCTCTAGCTGCCTATGGCATTGTTTGGGCTATCTCAAACTTCATTGCGATCTACGGAAGGCGCCGCTTCATGGCATGTGTCATCGCAGGTTTCTGGCTGGGTTGGTTTCTCAACAGGGCGGGGATAAGCATTACTGCGGGAGGCCCTGAGCTGCGGGCGATTGGCTATATCATCCCGGGCCTCATAGCAAACGATATTGCAAGACAGGGCGCAGTGCGTACATTTCTTTCGGTGCTCTTGGTTTCTGCAGTTGTCAGGCTGCTCATGATAGTCTTTACGTAATGGCTTGCGTGCCTGTCCTGTTATGGGGTGCAACTAGAGGGGTGAAGTCTGCTCAATGCTGTCGAGAGGGGGGACCTTGCAGGTGTGGAAGGGTTTTATGGCACCGACAGGGCGTCAATACGGGAGGGACAGGATTGATCTTGCCTTACTCTGTCTCTCGGTTATCGTAGCGTTGGCAGCCCTGGGCATTGCAGTTCGCCCTCACCGAGTCGGGCTGTCTGGCGGTGTTGAGCGTGGAGTAGGCGAATACGTCGGTGAGCAGATCAGAGCTGCCCAGATCATGGCAGACTGCATTTCAGCCGTAAGCGATGCCAGGGCCGAGCTGGGTATTCCCATCGATCCGGAGCTGGATCCGAACCGCACCGGATTGATCGGCCGCGATTTCACGCCGTTAACCACCACCGTTGGGGTGCTTGAGGCGAAGCGCACGGCCACGAATCCGGAGTTTGCTGCACTTATGGTCAGATACTTCAGAGAGGCTGGGCTCCGACAGGGAGATGTGGTGGCGGTCGGCGCAAGCGGTTCGTTTCCATCACTAATAATTGCAACATTGGCTGCTGCCAGGGCACTGGATCTCGAGCCTGTCCTCATATATTCAATAGGCGCTTCGATGTACGGCGCCACTATACCTCAGTTCACCTTTATCGAGATGCTTGCCGAGATACGGGCCAGAGGGATCCTTCCTTATTCAATTGCTGCAGTCTCACTCGGCGGAGATGATGACGCGGGCGGGGGAGGCCTCTTTGAGATATCGACAGAAGTGTCGGAGATGGTCGCGAAGCGATCGGGGCTTCAAGTCATTCGGGAGGACTCGATTGAGAAGAGCATAGCCAGGCGAATGCAGGTTTTCGAAGAGGCTGCAGCCCTATGCGGCGGTTCGGTGAGCTGCTTTGTGAACATAGGCGGAGCTTCAGCGAACTACGGAACTACCGCAGCTTCATTGGACTTTCCCAACGGGCTGGTGATGGTGCCCAAGGTGATGTCTTTCGACCCTGCGCGGGGGCTTATGTTTGAATATGCAGCCATGGGATTGCCAGTGGTCAACCTCATAGACATAAGAGGAATCGCCATGCGAAACGGGATTCCAGTCGATCCCGTTCCTCTCCCGAACCCGGGTGACGGACGAGTGTATTCGGCATATGGCCACAGCAAGCCTGCAGCCGCTATCGGGCTCGTCACCTGCCTTGTTGTGTTTTTGGGCGCATCGAAGAAAAAGCCCCTGAAGCTGGGCAATTAGGTGCAGAACAAGGCTGGAATTGCTGTCGGCCCGGGATGCACTGGGAGCCCGAGCGGACGGAAAACCGCCTTTGTTTACCGAATGAAGCCCTTGCTCAGAGGTGACAACTGCTATAAGCACCGCGTTCGAACCCGTTGACATGCAGCAAGGAAGCTGATAACATTATTCCTGCTGAAGTCTGACTGGCCGGCGTAGCTCAGGCGGCAGAGCGGCGCACTCGTAATGCGCAGGTCAAGGGTTCGACTCCCTTCGCCGGCTCCACTAGATTCTCATACAGTAAGCAGCAGGCCCAACCCTGATTTGATTGGGTCTGTTTTCTTCTTTCTTCTGGTTCTTGCATGTATGTTCTGCCATTACGTCACCTCCGAGTTGAGCCAGCAAGGCAGGGCTTCAGGGCCCCTGGCAGCGGACAGCTCATAGCGGCGGGCGCCTTCCATAGCCCGGAACTCTCCAACAGGCTACTCGCCTGGTGGTGCGACACGCATCAGCATTCTATGGGTTACAGGTGATCCTAGAGTCTCCAGTTCGGCTGTTCGAACCAACTAGCCACGGTCTGGCGTTCCCGCCTCATCCGCAGCCTAACCCCAGTTCCTTCGTCATGTTCCACACATTTGCTTTTCTGAGTAAACTGAATCAGGTTCTTTGCCGGAGGTGAACAGTGTGTGGTTTTGGAAGAAGAAATCTGAACCGGATGCGGATTGCTCTTGTCATCCGCCATGCCTACCGTGTCCGCCGCCATGTCCGCCTGGCCCGGAAGGTCCACCAGGTCCCGAAGGCCCGCCAGGCCTAGAGGGTCCGGCTGGCCCAGAAGGTCCACAGGGGCCACCGGGTGAACCGGCTCGGGTTTGCCCGTGCGGAAACCTGGCAGCAAACGGTTCATTCGATGACTGGGACAGTGCTAACAAGCCATTGGGCTGGAATGTTGCGGAGAATGTTGGTAGAGAGACGAAGAATGTGCACACTCTTGATTATGCTGCGCAGCTTGGCATACCCAGTGGAGTGAACGATCCTGCCCGGCTAGGTCAGACTGTGACGGAGGCTGAGTGCGGGTGCTGCTACCGTTTTGAATTCCACGCCACGGGGCGCAGCCCGACGGGAGATTCCTTCCGTGGCCAGGTACTCTACGATGGCACCGTAGTGCGGGAGATAGTGCTTCCAAGCCCGGTGGAGCCACAATACAGCTATTTCAGCACCTACGTTCCATGTGTTCCTCCTGGCACCACTGTGGACATCTTGTTTATCAAGCCTGGTGTTGGAACCTGGTTCGTCGATGATGTTGGTTTCATAGCCGAGGGACCATGTAGTGGCGGATGTTGGTATCCTCCCGGGAACTGCGATCCCGATTCCTCTGTGGGATAGCCAGAAAGCAAAAGTTAGTCCGGTGCGAGGACAGGCGCCTACCTGGCGAGGAGTTCTAGATGAGATTCTCTGCTCCCCAGGGCGCTGTCCTTGACTGTGCTTGAGCCATACGTAATACAGGTATGTGGTATAATGGAGCCAAACACATCAGCCAGGGAGGTTGCGCAATAGGTGGCCAAGACTACGTCTAGAGCGGTCATGTCATGGTCTGGCAGCGGCATGTACTGCGAGGGCGGGGCGAGAGGTTTCAAGGTTGCTGTGGACGAGCCAAAGCAGCTGGGCGGAACTGACCGGGCTATGAACCTGGTGGAACTCCTTCTCTGCTCGTTAGGCGGATGCATGTCGATTCTCCGTCTCCCCAGGAGAATATCGATAAGCTTGTTGAGATGATAGAAAGAAGATGCCCTGTCTCTGACACCCTGGGCGGAGTCGAAGTCGTCCGAGCATGATCTTCAGATGTAGATTACCGGAATGCGCGTCCTGCTACTTGAAGGAGGGCGCGCGTTCATGGCAAGCGGGAACGGACGGAGGCTTGACCTGCCAGGGGCGCGCAGCATATGCAGACTCTCGCGGCTGATCGGTGCTAACAGATGCTTTTGGGGGCGAATTTCTTGCGCGAACTGGACCTGCACGGAATGAAGACGGCAGATGCAATCTCGTTTTTCACAAGGGAATACGAGAATGCCCTAGAGTCAGGGACCTCTTGTTTCAAAGTGATCCATGGATACGGATCGGGAGGGATAGGAGGCGATACCCGTCGTTCAATCAGGTCGCTTCTTGCTGCAAATCCCGCATGTGCGGACTTCGTTGCAGGCGAAGATGTCGACGGAAATCCTGGGTACACAGTCGTCTATCCAAAGAGGCGGCTGCCTTCAGGTTCCGTGGGGCTATACGACTCGATCGTGGAGTTCTGCTCATCACCCAAAACAAAGTCCGCAGTCATCAGGCGATTTGTCAGGCGGACTTCAGAAGGCGAAATCCACAGGGCCCTGAGAAACCTTGAGAACCGCAGGAGATTGAGGACATTTTACAGAAACGGCAGAAAGCACTACGTAGATTCCCGCGTGGGCCGCAGGCGAATCTGAGCCACTCGCAAGAGCATATTGGCCTAACCGAGCGGCAAGGTTCAGAGTTGCGGGTAATGCAGACCGGGGGTCATGCAGGAACTTATCGATACTTACTTAGGCGATTTCCATTGCGAACAGAGAAAGGCGGCATGTGCGTATGGGACGGCGAATGAAAATTGTCGGTATCTTTGAGCATGGAGAGGACTGGCGTCTGGAGGACGAAAACGGCCAACGCATGGAAGGAGCGCTCAGTCCCGTTGCACACCTTGTCGCAAGCCTAGTTGGGTGTGCCGGGATCACTATGTGCACCCTGATCGACAAGATGAAGATAGCGCACCGGGAGATCGTGATCGAAGGCCAGGCGGTGATTGTTGACAAGAATCCCGCTTTTGTGGAGTCCATCTCGCTGGAAGTGGAGGCCCCTGGTGCAGACATGAATGAGGCCCAGCTAGCCCGCCTGCTTGAGATGACAGAGAAGTACTGCCTGGTCGCCCAGACGCTCAAGCGCGGGCCAGAACTTCAGATCTCGATGAAAGCAACACGTTGACAGAGGAGGATTCGCGGGCGTGGATGCTACCCAGAAGCGCGACATAATAAATCGGCTCAAACGCATAGAGGGCCAGGTAAAAGGCGTGCAACGCATGATAGAAGAGGACAAGTGCTGTGCAGATGTTCTCGATCAAATGGCTGCAGCCCGCGCTGCGCTGTACAATGCAGGCGTGCTCTTGCTCGAAAGACATGCACGGGGATGTGTGATGGAGGCAATATCGGAAGGTGAGGAAGGGGAAGCCATCGATGAGCTTGTGCATGTGATAAAGAAATTCGCAAGGTCCTGAAGATGAAGAAGCTGCTATACAAAAAATGCCGGCCAGGCTGACGCTGCTCGAATAGAGGCTGCAGCTGCCTGACCGGCCGTTTCTAGACGGGTGGACATGGCGATGACTGAATGTGGAGCGAGCAGGTGCGTGAGAAAATCGTCTCCGTGGGAAACAACCCGTACGTCACGTCTTATCCTGCCCGCCGCCGTTAGTTTGCTCCCATTAACGGAACTTATTCATACAAAGCCCTGTGAGCGCGTAGAAATATCTGGACATAACACCATGATGCGGATACCTCCGCCAGGCTGCTTTGCAGGGCCCTACTTCAACATCAGCGTGTCTCCGGCATATTCGCCAAGGATGATAGTCACGTAGAGCTTTTGCTCTCCTCGCCACACCCGCATGACTACTTTGTCGCCAACCTTCTTATTGCTTATCTCTTCAGCAAGCGACATCTTGGCTGTGATTCTCTTTCCGTCTATCTCCCTGACGACATCTCCCTGTTTCAGCCCAGCCTTCTCAGCTGGACTATCCGAAATCACATTGGTTATGAATATCCCGTCTGAGTCGGGCAAGCCCAGCTGTTTAGCGATATCATCATCAATCTGCTGGTACCAGACTCCGATCCATGGCCTGGGCCCTTCGTCGTAATTCACTATGTCTTTTAGAGTATCCTTCACAGAGTTGATGGAGATCGCGAAGCCGATACCCTGTGCGAACGGGATAATAGCAGTGTTTATGCCAATCACTTCGCCGTCCATGTTGATTAGCGGACCTCCGCTGTTTCCGCTGTTGATCGCTGCGTCCGTTTGAATCAGGTCGCCGGTGGCCAGCGTCCCGCCTTGTGCGTCGTCTATGCGTCTTCCGAGGGCGCTGACAACCCCGGCGGTAACTGAATGGTCAAACCCGTAGGGGTTTCCTATGGCCGTTACCCAGTCTCCCTGGCGCAGCTTGCTGGAGTCGCCCAGCCGGGCGACGGGAAGGCCCTTGGCGTTTATCTTGATAATCGCCACGTCGGCGTCCTTGTTTCCATCAACGACTCTGGCAGTAAATGTCCGTCCATCGGTCAAAGTGACCTCGACTTTCCGCGACTCCTCCACCACGTGGTAGTTGGTGACGATGTACCCGTCTGAACTTATGACAAATCCGGAGCCGGTACCTGGCTCTATCCTTTCGCCACCAAAGAACTCTCGGAAGAACGGACTGAAGAAACTGTCATCTGAGAATGGGGACCTGTAGGTCACCACTCGCTCAGTGTCGATCCTGACTACAGCCGGCCCCACTTTCGCCGCGACGTCTGCTATGGATGGCAGGCTTCCGCTGTAGCTTGATGCAACAGCGGGCGACACTGCTACGGCCGTATCGCCTTTGCGTTCGGGAAATCCATATGAGACCACCACAATCGACGTTATCACGCTGCTGATTATGGCAACAACGACGAGCGGAAGATATTTCTTGATTGTAGATGCGTTCATCTACCATACCTCCATCCTGGAACTGCTGTTTCCATAAGATAATCTTCATAAGCATCACGAAGACGCAGGCTGCTCTGGCTTGCCCTTGCTGCACTGCCCGGCGACGGTACTGGCTGGAGCAGCCAGATGTCGTCCCCGAGGATTTCTTCCAGAGCATCGCCTGATCTGGACGTGCCGGCAGTCCGCACCTGAACGTTGGGAGACGCTAGCTCCAACGTGCTACTGGGCGCGCTCGACAAGGCCGGTGGCTGCGAACGGTCAGGTGTTCCGAAGAAGCTGATTCCCAAGAGCGCCTGAACCAATGGGATTGCAATGAGCGTTCCGGCAACAGCCGCCGGGATCACCAGCTTGACGAATGACCATGCAGGTCTCGCCGAGCGGTCCTGCGACGCATCCCTCTGAAAAGGAATCAGCCTTATCTGCCGTTCTATATCTTCCCACACGCACTCTGGGCATTGTGCCGGTGTCATCGAGCTTAAAGCTCGTTTCACTTCCAAGGTCGCTGTGTATGTTGCCATGCAACTGGCACAGACGGCTAGATGCTGCCTGACCCGATTTCTGTCATCTTCAGAGAGCTCGTGGTCGATATATGCAGAAATGAGGCGCTCAGCCATGTTGCACGTCACTTCTGGCTCACCTCCTGCGACCGCTCCTTAAGGCAGGGAGAGACTCGCTCCCGGAGCGCCCGTCTGCCCCGGTGTATCCGTGATCTTACGGTTCCTATGGATGTGCCCATCATCTGCGCTATCTCTTCGTAGGAGAAGCCTTCTATGTCGCAAAGGACTACTGCCATGCGATACTCCGGGTTTATGGATTCCAGAGCGTCCTGAAGGCATTCATCCATATGTTCCCTGTCGTAGACTGTCTCTGGATTGTGCGACATGTCCGGAATTTCCTTATCGAATTCGTCCCCCTCCGACGTCATTATGCGCTGATCGAGGGATTCGATGTAAGGTCTCCGTTTTCGTCGGCGCAATTCATCTATACATAGATTAGTAGCTATGCGATAAAGCCATTTATCGAAGGAGGTTCCGCGTTTGTAGCTGTCGAACGCTCTGTATGCCCTTACAAAAGCCTCTTGCGTCAAATCGCGGGCTTCTTCAGGGTCGCTGGTCATTCGAAGTGCGATATTATATACGGAGTTTTGATGCTTCCGCACAAGCGATTCGAATTCCGCGACCTTCGATATGGGCTTTGCGGGTCTTGCAATCGCATATTCGTTGGCCAATTCAATCACCCACTCACCTGCCATTTGAGCGTCTACTCGTTACAACGATTGACGCAGGGCACGAGTTCCCTGCATCAATTATAACGAAAATCACGCAGGCATGTGAGGGAGCCCTCACCCTGAGTGGGCACTTGCTGGAATCTGCCTATGTGCGTACACTAGATTGCGGAAGGAGTGCTTGTTGCGATGGACGCTAGGAGAGGGATTACTCTGCCTCCGCCTGTCATGTCAGTGATTGAGAGACTCAAGAGCTGTGGCTATACGGTCTTTATTGCAGGCGGAGCAGTGCGCGATATCGTGATGAACCGGCAGCGTCCTGTCGATTGGGACATCGCGACTTCTGCTACTCCGGCTGAAGTCTCATCATGCTTTGACCATGTCGTGCCCACAGGGGTGGCCCATGGCACTGTAACTGTGGTAGCCGGCGGCATGAACATAGAAGTGACTACATACAGGCATGATGGCCCTTATGTAGATGGCAGGCGTCCGGAGTATGTTGTGTACCTGGACGACATCGTAGCCGACCTTGCAAGGCGGGATTTCACAGTCAACGCAATGGCCTTTGATCCCGCAACGGGCGAACTTGTTGACCCCTACGGAGGCGCAGATGACATTGAAAGGTGTCTCATTCGCTGTGTGGGCGATCCAGCACACAGGTTCAGTGAGGATAAGCTAAGGATGCTAAGAGCTATCCGTTTCGCGGCGACGCTCGGGTTCGACGTAGACACGCGTGTTGTGGACGCGGCCAGGAGTTTGGCGCCTGAAATAGAGCAGGTGTCGGTGGAGCGCATCATGGACGAACTGATGAAAACAATGCGAGCTCCGAAACCCGGCGCAGCTCTCCTACTCATGGAGAAGATGGGCCTTGCCCCTCATGTCTTTCCTGAGCTTTGCTCTGAGGCCGGGGAGGAAGAGAGGAGGCGGCTTTACGCAGCTTGCGACCTCTTGTCACCAGAGCCCGAAGAACGCTTTGCAGCTCTCCTCTGGCCGTTGGGTCCGAAGGGCAGCCGTCACGTGCTAGGGAGAATGCGAGCATCCAGGGAGTTCTCCCTGGCTGTTTCCCGCATTATTGAAGGTGCGCGCGACCTGGAAGAGCATCCATCAGACTATCAGCTTAGGCTGGCAGTATCACGTATTGGCCAGGTTCATCTCCTCTCGGCCGTTCGGCTCAAGAACGCATTACGTGGTGACAGGGAGGAGGCGTTGACGGATATGGAGGCCATGGAGAAACGGGTACAGTCGGTGCTGGCGCAGCGGCCCCCGCTCAGGGTCACCGACCTCGACGTGGGCGGCAAGGAGATCATGGAAGTCACAGGCCTCAAGCCCGGACCGGGAGTGAGGATCGTCTTGCAGCGACTGCTCCACGAGACTCTCCGAGATCCGTCTGTCAACAAGAAGGAATGCCTGTTGGCTATAGCCAGAGAGATTGGCGAGGAGATAAAGGAGGAGTTCACGCACTAGATGTGCCGGGGCGTAGCGACCGGCGGTAGATTGTATGCTCCTGGCTGCGAAATAGGGTCGGCCAGGAGCAGGTGACCGGCCTCGATCCTGAGCAGGCGGGTCTTTTTTGGGGGGATTTGATTGAGCATACCATTGAAGGTAGTTGTGGCTCCCGATTCATTCAAAGGAAGCCTTACTGCAACCGAAGTTTGCGCAGCTCTTGAGGAAGGGCTTCGCAGGGTGTGGCCTGATGCTGAAATCGTGAGCGTTCCCATGGCTGACGGCGGAGAGGGAACGGTGGAGTCGCTCGTGGACGCCACGGGTGGCGAGATTGTTGAAGTCGATGCTACTGGCCCTTTGGGCGAGAATGTCAAGGCTTTCGTCGGCATTCTGGGCGATCGGAAGACTGCTGTGATAGAAATGGCCGCTGCGTCGGGCCTGCCGCTCGTTCCCATGGGCAAGCGAGACCCTATGACGGCTACAACCTGGGGCACAGGCGACCTCATCAGGGCGGCGCTGGATGCGGGATGCCGGAGGTTCATCATAGGAATAGGCGGCAGCGCTACTAATGATGGAGGTGCCGGAATGGCCCAGGCGCTGGGGGCGCGGCTGCTCGACGCCGATGGAAAAGAGATAGGGCCCGGAGGCGCGGAACTTGCGAGGCTTGTCAGGATAGATGTTTCCAGAATGGACCGGCGGCTCGCTGCGGCTGAGTTTGCTGTGGCAAGTGATGTGGACAACCCGCTCACTGGGCCTGATGGAGCGTCGGCAGTCTATGGCCCTCAAAAGGGCGCTACGCCCGAGATGGTTCAGGTGCTCAATGCCGCCCTGGCAAACTACGCATCAGTCATCCGCCGCGATCTGAGGATTGATGTTGAGGGGATGCCGGGGGCGGGGGCGGCAGGAGGGCTGGGTGCAGGGCTTGTTGCTTTTCTTGGAGCTCGCCTTCAGCCCGGGGTTGAGATCGTAGT